>Ga0307488_10000506_pt1 | contig 32337 bp, 29 predicted proteins | sample SB02metaG_FD_202248 | JGI IMG/M metagenome (GOLD analysis project Ga0307488, IMG submission 202248) | Sea-ice brine microbial communities from Beaufort Sea near Barrow, Alaska, United States - SB 0.2 | ecosystem: Environmental > Aquatic > Marine > Coastal | place: USA: Alaska | collected...
TATTTAAGTAGTACTTGTTGAGGTAACAGGTTTTGATCCGCGGTTATACCGTTGGTTCAAATCCAGCTACCCCAGCCATATTTAAGTAGTACTTGTTGAGGTAACAGGTTTTGATCCGCGGTTATACTGTTGGTTCAAATCCAGCTACCCCAGCCATATTTAAGCAGTACTTGTTGAGGTAACAGGTTTTGATCCGCGGTTATACTGTTGGTTCAAATCCAGCTACCCCAGCCATATTTAAGCAGTACTTGTTGAGGTAACAGGTTTTGATCCGCGGTTATACTGTTGGTTCAAGTCCAGCTACCCCAGCCATATTTAAGTAGTACTTGTTGAGGTAACAGGTTTTGATCCGCGGTTATACTTTTGGATCAAATCCAGCTTCCCCAGCCATATTTAAGTAGTACTTGTTGAGGTAACAGGTTTTGATCCGCGGTTATACTGTCGGTTCAATTCTAGCTACTCCAGCCACACATATAAGTACTTGTTTAGATATTCGATTATAATATCTAGTGATATTGATATCCAAAAGTACAAACAAAAACGCCAAGCTTTTGCTTGGCGTTTTTGTTTGTGTTGATTTGCTCTGTACCCTAGACATAAATGCCATTAAACGGCAGACTCCCAGCATAGAACCCAATACTTGTGAGCCAAATCTTGATTACCGAAATTGTCGCCTTTATTAATAACATTCTTTGGGGTAACGGTCAGATACTGATCTACATGTTATTAGCCGCTGGTGTTTGGTTCTCTGTGAAGTTAGGTTTTATTCAAATCCGTCATTTTGGTCATATGTTTTCAGTGATGAAAGGCAGCACCAAAAGTGATGCGGCAGGGATCAGCTCCTTTCAAGCTTTATGCACCAGTTTATCCGCCAGAGTCGGTACAGGGAATCTAGCTGGTGTTGCAGTCGCGATTTCATTAGGTGGCTCAGGTGCCATTTTTTGGATGTGGGTTATCGCTATCCTTGGTATGGCAACAGGCTTTGCTGAAAGTGTGCTGGGTCAACTCTACAAAGTGAAAGATGGAAATGGCGAATATCGTGGTGGCCCCGCCTATTATATCCAACAGGGTTTAAACAAACGTTGGTTAGCCGTCATCTTTTCACTGTTCTTATTTTTGGGTTACGGCTTTATTTTTAGTGCAGTACAAGCCAATACTATTACCGACGCACTTAATCACGCCTATGAAATCCCTACCCATTATTCTGGTTTGGTCATTATTGTCTTAGCAGGATTAATCGTGATTGGCGGGTTACGTGCTATCGCAAAGTTTGCGGAATGGGTGGTGCCTTTTATGGCCGTGACTTATGTCTTAGTGACACTGGTGATTACCTTTTTAAATATCGAATTAGTGCCCGCCATGTTATGGGACATTATTACTTCGGCTTTTGGCCTCCAAGAAGCGGGCGCCGGTGCTATGGGTGCAGCATTTAAACACGGAGTACAACGTGGGCTGTACTCTAACGAAGCGGGCTCTGGTAGTGTGCCTCATGCCGCTGCAAGTGCTACGCCTAATCCAAATCACCCTGTATCTCAAGGTTATGTGCAAATGCTGGGGGTGTTTATCGACACCATGATCCTATGCACCTGTACCGCAATCGTTATTTTGTTAGCTGGCGGAGCATCAGGAGAAGGCATGGAGGGCATACGCCTAACACAAGATGCTATGGCCTCGCACTTAGGCGAAGGGGGGGGGGATTTTGTCGCAGCAGCCATAAGTTTGTTTGCGTTTACCTCAGTCGTTGCTAATTACGCTTATGGTGAAAGTAACCTGCATATGTTTAAACTTGACAATAAATTAGGCCGCGCAATATACACAGCCGGGTATCTAATGATGATTTTATGGGGCTCTATGGCCGCATTACCTGAAGTATGGGCGATGGCAGATATGGCATTAGGATTAATGACAGTTATCAATATTTCTGCGCTGGTTTGGATGACCCCCACTATTGTCTCAATCAGTAAAGATTATTTTGCTAAGCGAGATACTGGCAAAGAAATCACTTACAAAGCGGGGGATTGTGACATACAGGGGAAATCTGAAAAGGGAATTTGGGATTAATTGTTTAGCCCAGCAAGACTTAAAAACACGCAATAAAAAGGGGCTTATAAAAGCCCCTTTTTATTGAAACTGAATTAAAGCTAGTTTTATTTATGCCAAGCAAACACTTTAAAAGGTTCATCAACAGGTGTATCGGCCAAGTGATTAGTGAAGTTACTCATTATCTTTTGCGCCAAAACGAGCACTATATCTAATAAATTTTGTTTGCTAAAACCTGCAGCGTAAAATGTATTGATATCACCTTGCTCAATCACACCTCTATTTCTCACCATCAGCAGTGTAGTATTTCGCAAGGTTTCTAATTTACTAGATTGAAGGGGGGTTTGGTTACGCAACGCTTCAGTTATTGCTATATCGACGTTCATCATATTCGCGATAGCTGTGTGCGCGGGAACGCAGTAATGGCAAGCATGCTCAACATTAATGGTTTGCCATACAACAGTCAGCTCTTCGTTATTGAACGATGCATTTTGCGCTAATCCATGTAGCGTTTGGTAAGCTTCTAACAAAGCAGGTGACTCAGCCATAACAGCGTGAAGGTTGGGAACCATACCAAAACCTTTTACTGAGTTTTCTAATAACGGTTTAGACGCTTCTGGGGCAGTTTCTAAGTTATACAATTCAAAATCACTCATACATCTCTCTTTTATTGATAGTACTTAATAGAATATTTGACGAATATAACTGGACTGAACATTTGTTCAAGCTAAGTTTGAACAAATGTTCAAGCAATGAGTATGAGGACTTTTATTTTGAAATACGATCATGCACAGGCATTAAATAAAGCCACTGAGCTTTTTTGGCACAAAGGCTATCAAGGGACTAAAATGCGGGACTTGCAAGAACATCTTGATATGCGTCCCGGTAGTATTTATGCAGGGTTCGGTAGTAAAGAGGCGTTATTTTTACAAGTCTTAGATTGTTATGTTCAACAGAGCCTAATCAAAATAGATGAATATAACCGCTTGGCGATTCATCCGCTTGAGGCATTAAAAGACTTTGTGAGTGGTTTTATTTTTGTTGAAGGTAAACTAGAAAACTGTAAAGTGTGTTTGTTGGTCAAAACGGTATCAGAATCAGAAACAAGTCAGCCTAAATTACATACTCATGCATTGTTGGGGCTACAAAAAATCGAACAAAAATTCACAGCGTTATTCTCCCAAGCACAGCAACTGAAATTATTAAGCCAAACAGCCGACACTGAACAATTAGGTAAATGGCTTCAAATGCAAATTATGGGTTTGGTGATCTATTCAAAAAATTGTACACAACAGCAGGATATAACCCTGATGATTGAACATATATTTTCCACCCTTAGACAACCCTCTTAACTTTCATCAAAAGCTTGACGGCTATCAGCTAACAAATGATCTAAGTCTTTTTGTGCTTGTTTGGGGTTGCGCAAATCCCCTTCTTGCAACATTTCGCATTCATCGTTGATCATTTGTTTAACTGTCACTGGGTAAAAGCGACAGTCTTCAGGGCGATCGTAGTAAATGTCACAGGTGTAGTGGATTTTTGTTGGCTCTTTTGGGTTTTTAGTTTCTCGTAAAAAAGGGCACAACGATAATTGTTTACCACTTTGCGGTGAAAACCAAATCAAGCCCTTTTTAACATATGCAGCAATATCAGGCTTAAACAGCTCCCACATATCAATGTCCTGATCGGATGCAGACAAATCGCCATTACTGTATTTTACACAGCATTTACCACAAGAATTACAAGCTTGTATCAGGCCCCCCTGCTTCCAACAAAGCTATGACCTATTAGTTGATTGTTTTTTCATACGTGCCGACTGCTCTGCTCTGTCATTCTGGCGTTTTTCTTTACGGTCTTTTTTATCAGGTGTCAGTGAGCCTGTTTTAAAGCGCTCTTTACGATCGACTTTAGCCGCTGCTTTTTTAGCTGCCACTGCAGCCATTTCTATCACTTCTTGTTCAATCATCTGAGGTGTTTCAAGGCTAATACGTCCCAGTTTTCCAGATCGTAATTCGTTAATTAAGACTTCACATATTTTATGCAGGTTAACCCGCCCACCCTTCATTAATGCGCCACGACGAGCGGCTGCCAGCTCTAGAAACTCCACTTCAGTATCAGGTATATTTTCTAACTCAAAACGTGCTTTGAGTAATTCTGGGTAGGCCTTAATCAAATAATCTGCGGCAAAAAAGCCCACATCATCGTATTCCATAGCAGTGTCTTTGATTGCACCTGTGGAGGCTAACCGATAACCACTGTTTGGATTTTCTAACTTTGGCCACAATATGCCCGGCGTATCGAATAAGGTTATTCCATTGCCTAAACTAATCCGTTGTTGGGTTTTAGTAACCGCCGCTTCGTTACCTGTTTTAGCAATCACCCGATCCGCTAGAATATTAATAAGGGTCGATTTACCCACATTGGGAATACCCACTATCATAGTATGGATAGCTTTCACGCTAACCTCTTTTTCAGGTAACATTTTCCGGCATAGCTCCAAGATTTGTTTCATCTTGGCCGGCTCCTCAGTCGTTGAGGTAAAGGTTTTAACTGATCTTTCGCGTTCCAAGAACTCCTGCCATGCGGCGGTAACATCTGGATCAGCGAGGTCAGTCTTACTCAACACTTTGATACAGGGCTTATCACCTCGTAGCTGAGCAATCATAGGATTTTCGCTGGAATAAGGGATACGTGCGTCTAGCACTTCAATCAATACATCAACTTGCGGCAATGCTTCTTTTATTTCTTTTTGAGCTTTGTGCATATGCCCGGGATACCAATGAACTGCCATTTAATCTGCCTATTTAATATATCTAAAAATCCGCTGAGAAGTATTCAACGGGTAAAGGCTTTAGTTAAGGTAATGCATTACTAATTGGATGATCACCATAATAACGACCAAAGGTAATATCCAGCGACCCAACTTTCCCATTTGTTCATTCGACATTCTGAACTTGGAACGCTCAATCAATGGAACCATGATAACTAAAGCAATAAATAACACGCCTAAAATAATTAATACTGTCATCTTTTACCTACTCTGTATTGAGGTCAATGAGTTACTAAATTCATTTAATTTTTAATCCAATCCCATGGCATATTTCATTGCAATGTTTTTTATGGGGCCCGAATGATTGGCCAATTTTAAACCTAGATTACGCAATATTTTGAGTGGCATATTGCTGTTACTAAATGTGGAATAGAGTAAATCCATGGCACTCATCATCACTAGGTTATCTCGACGGCGAGCGACTTGGTATTTTTTTAGCCAATGACAATAATGATTGGGTTGTAAAACCGTTGTGGGATCATGTGTTGCAAGCTCTTCATTGAGTACGCTAAGTAAGGCGGCAACGTCTTTAAAGCCTAAGTTAACCCCCTGACCCGCTAACGGGTTAATGGTATGAGCGGCATCACCAATTAGCACGGTATTACCTTTAAAATATTGATTAGCATGCATACGGGTCAACGGGAAACCAGCCACATCAAGCACTTCGAAATCCACCAAGTCGGCAGGGAAATGTTGCAAAATATGTTTTTTTAGCTTTACTTTAGATAAACTTTTCAAATAATTAATATCTTCAGTGCTGTGATACCACACAAGTGACGCAAAACCATCATACAAAGGTAAAAATGCAATCGGTCCATTGGGTGTAAATTGTTGCCATGTAATGTTTTGTTGAACATCATAAGTTTTAATTTGAATGCCTAATGCCTGTTGTGAATATTGCCAACCTTGTACACCTATGTTGGCCGCATCGCGAACCGCTGAGTGACCGCCATCCGCACCAATCAGAATTTTCGCTTGAATAATTTGGCCATCTTCTAAAGTCACTTCAGACACATCTATAGATGTGATTTTGGTGACTTTTAGGTTTTGATAAAACACCACGTTTTGGTCAGCACCCATTTCGGCATGTAAGCCTAATTGAACAAGTCGATTTTCAATAATGTGGCCAAGATGAGGCTGCTCAATATCCTGACAATCAAAGTCCGTGCGACAAGATGGGTTATCCCATACTGACAAACGTTTATATGGGCACACCCGCATATTTTTAATATGTGTCCATGCACCTAAATCTTGCAACAAGGTTTCTGAGGTTAAGCTGATGGCAGAGACTCGCATATCTGGTGGCTGTTGAGACTCAAAAGGCACCGGCATTGAAGGCTCAATTATCGCCACCTTAAAGCCAAGCTTTGCCAACCCCAGAGCCATAGACGAACCGACCATGCCGCCTCCCACCACACAAAAATCAAACACGTTATTTTTCCTTTTTGATATACCACGCTACTTTAACAAAAAAACCGAGGATTGACGCTAAAACATATAATACCCATCTACGAAGATTACAAAACGTATCGGTAAGTGAATATCCTGACTATGCTCGATATACATCACAGAAATAAATCATTGTTAGTAAATGCTCTAAACTACTTGGAAATGTTATGTCAATATTATTTAAGTCAGTTTCAATAGTGTGTGTATGCGCAACTTTGATGAGTGCGTAGGTAAAAATAAGCCTTGCGAAGATATTTTAGAAGTAAAATGTCAGACTTTACAATGCGAAAGATGACGTAAAATCAAAAACAATAATAACTACCCTCAACAAGCCTCAATAACCAAAATTTGCTATGAACAAGAGTGCCAAAACCTACGGTTTTATCGAGATATCTACGACACTATTTGCAAAGGAAATGAAACAGTTATAAGCCTTTATTTCTACCTAAGCCCAAAAAACGGGGTAAAGACTTACTTTCAACAACAACAAAAATACAAATATACCCGCCACAAACAAACGCTATAGGGTAATAGTGACAGCATCCATAGTCTCTAAACTCGGCATTAAAAAAACTGGTAATATCCCCCACAAAATAGCGGTCGTTAGTGATAGAAAAAAACCATGCCAGTGCATTCTTTCTTCTATGTTTGTAAGCTGCATCGCTTATCCAAATAAGTCTTAATCTATCACTTCCAGATCAGGCGTTACTCACTAGCTAATTTTCTACAATAAATATTGTTTAGCCTAAATACTGGATAAGGCGTGCCACCACACTGAAAATAATTATAACAAAAACAGTATGTTAAATAGTTATATTTGATTGATTAGATCAATAAATACATCCAGTGCTGCTATTATTGCGTTTATCGAGGCAAGCTTGTGAAGGAATAGCGAGCTATTGAGAGCAAGTTCAACGAAGATAGCCGTGATAATAGCGGTGCTGGACGGTATGGCTTATCCAGAACTCAGGTTATTTAGAAAGTCTTTGCATTCTACCCTAGAATAACGTTATTTAAACAGATCTTATAGAAGAGAAAGTCATGAAAAAAATCGCTGTTTTGACATCTGGTGGTGATGCCCCAGGTATGAATGCGTGTATTCGTTCAATTGTACTCACAGCCGAACATTATGAACTTGAAGTGATCGGTTATAAACATGGTTATAACGGTCTAATTGACCAAGAGTTTAAACTACTCGCCCCTGCCAATGTGACGAATATTATTCAGCGAGGTGGCACTATATTAAAAAGTGGTCGCTGTGTGGATTTTCATACTGAGGAAAGTGGCAGAGCCGCAGCCAAAAACCTACACACTTTAAAGGTAGATGCATTGTTAGTGATTGGTGGTAATGGTTCTTTTCGTGGTGCACATCATTTATGTAAATACTATAAAGGACAAGTTATTGGCTTACCCGGCACCATAGACAATGACATAAGCGGTACAGATGCAACGATTGGATATTATACTGCCATAGAAACCGCACTCGATTCCATTGATAAAGTACGAGATACCGCAGATGCTTTTGAGCGTATATTTTTAATTGAAGTGATGGGCAGACATGCTGGATTTATTGCCTTGAATGCCGCAGTGGCATCTGCTGCAGATAGAGTGATAGTCCCAGAAGCTTGCCATGATATTGACTTGGAAGTGGATAACATTATTGAGCATCTGCATGCAGTGTATAGACAGCGAGGTATTTCCAGTTACATCGTTGTGACGAGCGAAAACCTATTACCCGGTGGTGTAATAAACCTGGCGAAAATGATCACTGATAAAACTCAAATTGAATGTCGACCTGTTATCTTAGGACACGTGCAAAGAGGGGGGTCCCCCGTTAGCCAAGACAGAATTTTAGCGACTAAGTTGGGTGCTTACGGGATTGAGCAAGCCTTGGCAGGTCAAAACAATGTCATGGTGGGTGAACACAATAATCAATTAGTCACCCTCCCTCTTGAGATCAGTTGGCAACAAAAAAAGCCTTTAGATGAATATTTGTTGAAGATCCAACAACAATTGTTTTGTTTATTATAATTTAATCATCTCTTTAACACGATCTCGATGACTACGACTGACTTTTAGTTCAGTACCATTATTTAATATTAAATGGTATTCGCCACTAATATGACTGACCATTTTTTGCACGAATTTAATATTAACTATCGCCGAACGATGGGCTCGAACGAACTTTTTGGGATCAAGATCCTTTTCTAGCTCTTTCATAGTGCGGCGCATAATATGGGTCTGATCCGTTGCGTGCACGCACATATAATCACCAGCAGCATCAATCCATTGAATATCATTGACTGCCACACGGGTCACTTCGGAACCATCTTTTATGGCTAAAATATCAGGATAAGGGTCAGTAGTAATGGTTTCACCGCTGGCTAATTTTCGCAAAATATCTTCACAATCGTCACCCGTAAAATCAGCAACTAATCTGGCAAGTTTTTGATTATTATCATCCTGTTGTTTACGCTCTAGTGTCAATTGAACTTTATCAACCGCATATCTGAGACGCTTTTCATCCACTGGTTTTAGGACATAATCTAAAGCATGTACGTCAAAAGCTTTGATGGCATAAGAATCAAAAGCGGTAACAAACACAATTAAAGGGATGGGTTGCTTTAGTTCTTGTAGCTTATTGATGACTTGAAAACCATTCAGCCCGGGCATTTGAATATCTAAAAAAACCAAGTCAGGACGGACTTGGGGAATAAGTGTTACAGCCTCTAAACCATTTTTACACTCGCCCACTATATCAATGTTGCCAAACTCAGCCAATCTTAAGGACAATCCTTTACGGGCGAGTGGCTCGTCGTCAACTATGACAGTACTAATTTTCAATTTTTTTGTCACTTGAGTTCTCGCTTATTTCGTATGGAATACGGATATTCACTTTTATACCCGTTGGATAATTATGGGATATCACAAAAGAATGTTTATTAAAATATAAAGCCTCTAATCGTTCCTTAATATTATGCAACCCCACCCCGCCACTTTTGCTGACAGGTAATTGCCCATTTTTTATCTCAGCACCAGGACCATTATCACTCACGTTTAGCATCAAATCACGACCAAAAATTTTAGCTGAAATGCTGATACATCCGCCGCTTTCTAGTTTGGAAATGGCGAACTTTATGGAGTTTTCTATAATAGGCTGCAAAATCAGACTTGGCACCAGAGCACTTTTGGTCTTTTCTTCTATGTCCCAAACTACCGTTAGGCGATCTTCAAATCTCACCTCTTCAATTTCCAAATACAGTTCTAAGGCTTGAATTTCTTGGATAAGAGGTACTCGCCGAATGGGATCTTTATCAAGTGAGTAACGTAAAAAGTCACTTAAACGACTGACCATAGCTTCAGCTGTTTTGTTCTCTTTCATAAGAATAAGTGTTGAAATAGCATTCAGGGTATTAAAAAGAAAGTGTGGATTTAATTGATATCTCAGCATTTTAATGTGCGCTTGGTGAGCCATAGAAGACGCTTTTAGCACATTTTGTTTTTCTCTGAGTAACATCTGGTAATTTTTGACGCCAAAATAACCGCCAGTCCAACATCCAATCATAATTAAAGAATTGATGGTGTCTTTAAAATACCAATACCATTCTTCTGGCCGATAACCTTTTTTATATATTTCCCAATTATTGACATTTTTAACCAGGGTCCAAATCAACGCAGTAAAATACAAACTGGCACCAACCAGAATGAGCATTTTGAGCGGTGTTAAGGTTAATGCCTTTCGATATATATAGCGAAGTGGGATCGTCAGCAGCCATCCTGCATACGCATTAAGCACTATGACAAATAGCCATATACTCCTCATGTCTTGTAGAAATGAGCCTATATAATAAACGATAGCAAAGCCACACCAACCTGCTGTATGCAAGGTCCAAAACAAGCGTTCTCGACTATCGACTAATGTTTCCCACTTAAGCACATGTATTCCTGAATAATAGACAAGCTAAAATTATACAAAAAATAGACCGAGGATACTTTCCCTTAATCTTAGATTAGCGGTGTTTTATCGCAACTGATCGTAGATTGAATCAGTGAGGTTAGTAATTGATATGTAAACGTTTAAACCAATGCACCCACCACCAAGCAGGCCCCACTAGTAAAAATTGTAAATCTTTTAAAAAGCTAGGGGTTTTACCTTCAATATGATGTCCAATAAATTGCAATATCCACATCATTACAAATAATACAAGACTGAATTGCCATACAGAAATATCTAATGATTCTAGCAGTTTGATGCCAAATAAAGATAATATGGATAACAATGTCATAGCCGCACCTATTGGCCCAGACAAACGAAAGTAATAATACAAAGTGGGGATAACCAGAATATGCGCCCAGGTGATATCAAAATAATCCAGAAAAGCAGGAGTGGGGATAGACCATACAAGTGCTAGAGAGACAAAATATATTGCCGGTACTGCTATTGCGTGGATAAGAATATTGGTTTTATTTTTGTGACTTTCACCATACTCATTTAACAGAAATTCAATTTGACGCATGTAAATCTCAATAACATATTATTAATGCTAATTTAACAACTCAATTGGCTTGCATCAATTAAAACTGCCAAGTTGACGATGATATTCACACTTTAACCAGTCAGCAACATGAGATCTTGCAATAACTGATTAACTTCTACTTCAGATGTATCAAACTTGACACCGTAATAAAGACTCACTTCATCAGACTTACTGTTCATAATAGTGCCAGTTAGAAACATTTTCTTGTCTTTGGATGACGCGAAATACATTTTCACAACTTGTTTAAGCTTTGGCTTAGAGTCCTTCCCACCTTTATCGATACTAATTCGACAGCCATTTATTGATATATCCAAAACCACAGAATTACATATCGTTAAATCACTTTGTGCATCAAACATACTAGCAACAATCCGAATTTGTGATCTGGGCTCAATACGAAGATCATGCCTTTGAATAATCAGAGGAAAGCTAGTAAAAATCAAATGACTTGGTTTAGTGGTAACTAATATGACTTTAACTTTAAAGGCAATGATTTCGCCGGTATCGTCCTCTAGGATATATCTAGCGATCATCGTCTTGTCTTTAAAAATCCCATCGCCCAAGGATCCCCACTTACCTTCATCTGGATATTTGAAAATCATACAACGCGTACCATCCATACCTACGAACTCGGTTTTCACCCTTTTCGTCGTAGCGACCGTAGACAATTGTAAATCAAGAGGTCTGCCGGGCCGCATAGAACGGACCTTTCTTAAATCTTCATTAGTCAGTCCAACTTTTTCCTGCAAAATTGCCATTTAATTAATAATCCTTGAAGACCTTTATTGTTATCATCTACTGTTACTATCGGCTCTACGCCTTAAAAGTTAATATTAAATAAAGTTTCTATAAACAACAACATATTACGGTATTTATAATATCAGGGCATCAAAATCGTTACATTTTCATCAAATAGAGAAATATTATGCATACTCATCTTACCCCCATTCTTTACCATGTTAACGTTTCGTCTATTGTGGGGCATACATTTGATGTCAGCTTACGCATTGAAAACCCGGATCAAAAAGGGCAGATCTTGACCTTACCTTGCTGGATACCAGGTAGTTATATGATCCGTGATTTTGCCAAAAACATTATCAAAATGAGTGCTACGGATGTTGAGGGAACAGATTTAAAGATCCAAAAACTCGACAAACAGACCTGGCAAGTACAAGCAGTTAGCACAACGTTGACCATAGAGTACCAAATTTATGCTTTTGATTTATCGGTCAGAGGCGCCTATATCAATGATGAAATGGCTTTTTTAAATGGCACCAATATGTTTTTGGCGGTGGTTGGACAAACAGATCAACCTTGTGGGTTAACGCTGCAAAAACCTTTACAACCAGAATTATCCCACTGGAAGGTTGCCACGACTATGCCAACTGAGATGCAAAATACACATGCATTTGGGGAATATTGGGCGGGTCACTACGAAGAGTTGATTGATCATCCGGTACTAATGGGTGAATTTGATATATTACCATTTTCTGCAGCTGGCGTAGAGTTTGAACTAATACTCGCAGGAGGACATCAAGCAGATGTTAAACGTATAACAAACGATTTAACCAAGGTATGTCAGCACCATATTACATTCTTTGCCGATACACCTCCGGTTAAGCGTTATCAATTTATCACGCTACTAACAGATAATGCTTTTGGTGGGCTAGAACATATAAGCTCCACCGCGTTAATGTACAGTAGAAATGATTTGCCAGGTTTATCTGATGCGAAACACATGACAGATGGCTATCGCGTATTTCTGAGTTTGTGTAGTCATGAGTTTTTTCATACTTGGCATGTAAAGAGGATCAAACCTCAAGAGTTGTTTGGCGCAGCATTAGACAAAGAGCGATACACAGAACAATTATGGATTTATGAAGGCTTCACTAGCTACTACGACGATTTTAGTCTTCTTAGATGTGGCCTTATTTCCCAAACTGAATATCTAAAAGTAGTCGGCCAAAACCTCACTCGGTTACTACGTAATAAAGGACGCTTTAAACAAACCATTACCGAGTCTAGTTTTGATGCTTGGACCAAGTTTTACAAACAAGATGAAAGTGCTGTGAATAATATTGTCAGTTATTATAACAAAGGCGCAGTTTTGGCTATGTGTCTGGATTTACTGATAAAAAGCAAAAGTAACAATAATTATAGTTTAGATGATGTGATGCGATATTTGTGGAGCCAACACGGAAAACGCCATATTCCCACCCCAGTAGACATTATCCAACATATTGTCGAAACGCAGCTGAATCTTAACTTAAATGAATTTTTCCAATCGGCTCTATACTCCACTGAAGAGTTACCGTTCAATGAACTGCTAGAGAAATTTGGGGTTAAATGTCATTTTTCGCCTAGAGAAAATCTTGATGATAAAGGCGGTGAAATGACAACATCTCCTATTAAAATCGAATTTGGTGCACAAATAAAAACGCGAGAGATGGGTATTCAAATCACCCAAGTCACAGAGCAAACTGCGGCTTATGAGTCTGGATTACAAGTAGGTGATGTGTTGATAGCCATCGATAAATGGGTGGTGAGTAAAGAGAATTTAATCGCACAACTCAACTATTTATCTATTGGTCAAACCGTACAACTTAGCGTCATACGTGATAAAAAACTCAAACAACTGTCCCTCACAGCCACCGCTGCCACTAGCGACACCATAGCCTTAAAAGTAACCAATCAGCTGCTATGTAATAGTTGGTTGAGTTAGCTGACGATGACATTCAGTTTGATTTTTGACAACACCACTTTACTTAAATTAGAGTGGTACTGGACGGTATGGCTTATCTCGACGAGCTCAGGTTGATTAATGAACCGACTGCTCGAGGTGGCCGAGCAAGTCAAGCCAATTGACTTGAACGGAAGGCTTTCAATGAATAGCTGATTGATATTAATTATGACCATGATAAATAAGTGGTGCCTTTGGTAGCTGGATTTAACTGGGTATATGATTTACGACGCATTCAGCAATTCCCAGTAGACCGTCAAGGTACAGCCTACACAGCTCACGCCTATTCACAAAAAGCGAAACATGCAGAGAAATCAAAAGTTTGCTTTAAAATTAAAATTTGAAACTATTCAGATTTTAAAAACGCTTTTATAATGAATCTAAAAGAAAGTTATAACTTCCCATACCTAAGTATCACCTCGTAGCTTTTTTAATCAAAGCAAATGGTCTTTAATAAATTCTGGATACGCAGCAACGGATGCAAACACACTTAAACACCGGGTTTATCAATCGAGGAACTTAACCATGTTGAAAATAGTTAAAACTTCTATCGCCATCGCTTCTATCTCTTTATTTACAGTGGGCAACGCACAAGCCGACATAAACGAAGCATTACAAAACATCTGCACTATCGTTAAAGCAGATGACAAAAGCGAACTACGTAGAAAAATGAAACGTGTTCAGTCGAACTTTAGAATGAAGCTTAGAGATTACTACACAGGCGTTTCTTGTGGTGGTAACAGCCTTATCCGCACCGCTATGATTAACGACTCGGTTGAAACAGGTACCCTGATGATTAAAAAAATGCCAAAAGGTGACTTAAGGTCACCAGAGTCAGACGGAAAAACAGTCTTGATTTGGGCTTCTGAAAATGGTTTAGATACTTCAGATATAGTGACGGCTCTTAAAGACAGAATATAAGCTACGCACTAGACAAGAATTGTTCTCGAACGAACTTGGCTGCGGCCACCGAAACGTTCAACATGGTAGGTAGGTTATTTTAATTAAATAACCTACCCTAGTAAAACGGCCTCTCTTGAGGCCGTTTTTTTATGTCTGAACACAAATGAAATATAAACCACTGAGCACTTTGGGTGCCGCAAACAGAAAAAATACAATTAATCATTTGTTTTTATTGCTGCAAAACGCGCGTCGACTCTTTGTCCTCTATGGTAAAACGGTTTTAGTTTTTACGAGAAACTCGTCGCTACTTTTATGCGTCATTGTCCTCAACTTCGGTATTCTCATTGGCATTATCTAGCAAATTACCATCCAACTTTTTATTACTCTGTACACCTAGTTTGCGGAATTGTTCTACTTGTCTTATAAGGTTGCCTTTACCCGTAGACAGTTTGTTCATCGCGCCTTCATAACTTTTTTGACTGGATTCTATGGCTTTACCCACTTTATCCATATCCACCATAAATCCGTGGAACTTGTCGTATAACTTGGCTGCGTTATCGGCAATTTTCTGGGCATTTTGATTCTGGTATTCGTATTGCCAAATATTGTTGATAGTGCGCAATGCCACCAGCAAGTTAGTTGGGCTGACCAGCATGATATTGTTATCAAAAGCCAGTTTCATTAACTCAGGCGCTTGATCTGCTCCAAGCAAAAACGCAGATTCTATGGGTATAAACATCAGCACATAATCTAAGGTACGAATCCCTTTTAAGTCATGATAGTCTTTTTTACCGAGTTCTTTTATATGGTTGCGCAGCGAATTAACATGCTCTTTTAAGTGCACAACTCGTGCTAATTCATCATCATGTTCATTGAAATAGCGCTCGTAGGCAGCGAGGGATACTTTGGAGTCAATCACCACATCTTTATCATTCGGCAAATGCACCACCACATCTGGCTGGTAACTTTTCCCATGTTCATTTTTTAAGGCAACTTGGGTATCAAACTCGTGTCCTTCCCGCAGCCCTGACTCTTTTAACACTCTTTCTAAAACAACCTCGCCCCAGTTACCTTGGACTTTGTTATCCCCTTTTAAGGCTTTGGTTAACGCAGCGGCTTCGTGAGTTATCTGCTGGTTGAGCTCTTTTAAGCCTAAAATTTCAGTTTTAAGGGATGCTCGCTCCTGCCCTTCTTTAACATATTGATCTGTGACTTGTTTTTTAAAGCCTTCAATCTGCTCTTTTAACGGTGACAAAATAGAATCCAAGCCAGCCTTACTTGATTGGCTAAACTTTTCTTGTTTCTGTTCAAATATTTTATTGGCAATGTTCTCAAACTGCTCTTGCAAGCGTTTTTCGGCCACTTCTAGTAACTGTAATTTATCTTTACTGGCAATTTGCTCTTGTTCAAATCGGGCTGCTTGTGACTCGAGTTGGGTGCGTAATTCAGATGCAACCTTACTGCTTTGTTGATATTGCTGTTGCCAATAGTTTTTTTCTATTTCCAGTTCAGCAATTCTTTCTACTCGCTGAGTTAACTGCCCTAACTTATTTTGTGTATACATTTGTTCTTGTTGAGCTGAGCGTTGCTCTGATGTTAACTCTTTTATCAGCAAATCTTGTTGTGCTAGTTGGTCTCTTAATTGAGTTTCTTGTTGAGCCGCAAACAAACTATTGTATTCGATTGTCTGCTGCGCTCGCTTCTTGGCTCTGATGCCAGTAATCAGGGCGCCAATTATGCATCCTAATAAAAATAGACCGACAAAAATAGCATTGGGTATTGTCAGTAAAGTAGCGGCGTTAAATTGACTCATAGCGAGGTGTTTTACTCTTGTTGTAACATTTACCAATAAAAAAGGCGGTAAATCATCACTGTAATCTACCGCCTATATATGCAGAATAAGCTCTGTCTAAAAGAGCTTTATTTTTCCATTTCCGCTATTTTGATTTTCCAAATAGCGGGTCCTGTTTCATGTGCATTCGCTCCGGTGCTATCAACAGCCACGGTCACTGGCATATCCACTACATCAAATTCGTAGATGGCTTCCATGCCTAAGTCTTCAAATGCCACCACACGTGACTTTTTAATCGCTTTAGACACTAAATACGCAGCACCCCCTACAGCCATCAAATAAACAGATTGGTGTTTGGCAATACTTTTAACAGTGGCAGGGCCACGCTCAGCTTTGCCAATCATGCCGATCAAGCCGGTTTTTTCTAACATCATGTCAGTCCACTTATCCATTCGGGTAGCCGTCGTGGGGCCTGCAGGGCCCACTACTTCGTCACGCACCGCATCTACTGGGCCAACGTAATAAATAAAACGGTTGGTCAAATCTACGCCCTCTGGCAAACCTTCACCATTATCCATCATGGTTTGTATACGCTTATGGGCTGCATCACGTCCGGTTAACATTTTACCTGACAGCAATACCGTTTCGCCGACTTTCCAATCTTGGATGTCTTGTTTGGTAATAGTATTTAAATCAACGCGGCGTGTACCTTGCGCCACTTCCCACGTTACTTTTGGCCAATCTTCTAATTTAGGGGGAATAAATTCAGCAGGACCTGAACCATCTAAATGAAAATGCGCATGACGGGTAGCCGCACAGTTAGGGATCATGGCCACGGGTTTAGACGCAGCATGAGTCGGCATAGATTTAATTTTAACATCCACTACTGTGGTTAATCCTCCTAAGCCCTGTGCTCCAATACCTAAGTCGTTAACTTTCTTAAAAATGTCTAAACGTAATTTTTCTTCAGTGGTTTGCGCCCCCCTGTCCATCAAATCTTGGATATCAACTGGATCCATTAAACTTTCTTTGGCTAATACCGCTGCTTTTTCAGCCGTGCCACCTATACCTATTCCCAACATACCAGGTGGGCACCAACCTGCCCCCATAGTGGGTAATGTTTTGACTACCCAATCGGCAATATCATCGCTAGGGTTAAGCATCACCATTTTAGATTTATTTTCAGAGCCGCCTCCTTTAGCCGCAATCATAATTTCAACTTCACCCCCTGACACAGTATCAATGTGCACAACAGCTGGTGTATTGTCTTTAGTATTGACTCGTTTACCTGCGGGATCGGCGACAATCGATGCACGTAATGGATTATCAGGATTTAAATAAGCACGGCGAGTACCTTCATCAACCATTTGTTGCACGGTCAAATCTGTTTTATCCCATTGCACATCCATACCAATTTTCACAAAACAGGTCACTATGCCCGTGTCTTGACACAAAGGGCGTTTACCCTCGGCTGACATGCGCGAGTTGATGAGTATTTGCGCCATGGCATCTTTTGCCGCCTGACTTTGTTCTTTGTTATAAGCCTTTTCAACCGCTTTGATATAATCAAGGGGATGATAATAAGAAATAAACTGTAAAGACTCTTCAATACTGTCGATAAAATCTTGCTGACGGATAACAGCCATAGATGCCTCTTAAATTGTCTGGTTAAGTTTTCACTAATTGTTATGATAACCTGATAGCGCAATTTGCTCCACTGTCAGTAACACTTCAACAGTATTTTTAGGTACACAAATAGTCATCATGAACAATCACACTTATTCATTAACAGTCAGCCCCCTTAATATATCTAACGACTGTTCAATGGCAGACTTATTTGCTCACTTTGCTGATAAATCTTGGGCAATGCTTTTAGACTCTGCCAATAGCAAACGTCAGGATGGGCGCTTCGATATTATGGTTGCTAATCCGATTGCCACCATCACCACCATCGGCAACACCAGCAATGTATGGCAACAAGACACGGATCTAAATCAAGAAAGCTCACTCAACCCTTTGTCTCTAGTGCAAAACATGCTTAAAAAACACATGCCTAACAATCGGGTTAAATTAGCAAATAAGTGTAACCTTCCATTTATGGCAGGTGCGCTAGGTTTGTTTGGTTATGACCTAGGTAAATGTTTTGAAAACTTACCAAATAAAAATGAAAATGAGTATTCAACGCCAGATATGGCGATAGGTATTTATGCGTGGAGCATTATTAAAGATAATATTAACCAGCAATTTTATCTGTGTTATTTGGACCAATACCCCCATCCATCTAGCAACGACATTCAACAATTAGTTGAGTGTGATAACACCTCACAATCCTTTAGTTTAACCAGTGATTGGCTAGCTAATATGAGCCAAGAGCAATATACACAAAAGTTGTCGTGTATTTCGGCCTACTTGCAAGCCGGAGATTGTTATCAAATTAACTTAGCCCAGCGTTTTTCAGCCCATTATATGGGTGACGAATGGCAAGCTTATCAGCAGTTACGTGTAGCCAATCATGCACCCTTTTCTGCATTTATACGCTTGGCAGACAGCGTAGTGATGAGTATTTCTCCCGAACGGTTTATATCGGTTAATGAGAGCATGGTTCAAACCAAACCCATTAAAGGAACCAGACTACGCAGCAAAGATCCTGAACAAGATAAACTACAAATCGACTCCTTATTAAGTGCAGAAAAAGATCGCGCTGAAAATTTGATGATTGTTGATTTACTGCGAAACGACTTAAGCAAACATTGTCAGCCGGGCACTGTCAATGTGCCCGATTTGTTTAAATTAGAAAGCTTTGCCGCAGTGCATCATCTAGTGAGCACAGTCACAGGTAAGCTAAAAACAACCAGTAACCCTATAGATTTATTGCAGGGTGCGTTTCCCGGAGGCTCAATTACCGGAGCGCCAAAAATACGTGCTATGCAAATTATTGACGAACTAGAGCCGAACAACCGTAACATTTACTGCGGCAGTATCGGCTATCTAGGCGTGTTTGGCGACATGGATACCAACATATGTATTCGTACTCTGCTTTGCGAAAAATCACGCGAACAATCACACGAAAAATCATGCGAACAATCACGTGAGCAATCAAACAATCAAAAAATAATGCATTGCTGGGCAGGCGGAGGCATCGTACTCGACTCTAACGCAAAAGATGAATATCAAGAAAGTCTAGATAAAGTGTCAAAAATATTACCTATATTGAGTCAATGCTCCACATTGTCGAAACGTGGATGAAAGCACATGGATAAAGCACAGTTTCTCACTCGATTTCATCATGCTAAACACATCAATAGTGAGGCTGATTTCCCCCTTCAAGAGCCGGGAAAACCTGCTGCCGTATTATTACCTATATTGGAATACAAAAATGAGCTAACTGTTCTGTTTACGGTTAGAGCAAGTCACTTAAAACATCATGCTGGCCAAGTCAGTTTCCCCGGTGGTAAACAAGAGCCAACGGATAACTCTTTAGTTGAAACAGCTTTGCGTGAAACCCATGAAGAAGTCGGTTTACTCCCCAACAAAGTAGAAATTGTCGGTAACCTGCCTTTGTATCGCACGGTGAGTCGTTATGAGGTCATACCTTATATTGGCTTTATCTGTGCACCCACGCGCTTTACATTGGATAAAAATGAAGTGGACAGTACGTTTGAAGTACCACTGAGTTTTTTAATGGATAAAAACAATCATTTAATTCACTGGGTTAAACGCAAGGATGGACAATTTCCAGTCTACTTCATCCCTTGGAAGCAACACAATATTTGGGGCGCAACAGCTGCTTTTGTGCGTAATCTATCGAATCATTTCTAACGTTTTTATCGTCAAAGCGTCAACATTTAAAGCAATCTTTACAGCGCTATTCAAGCTGTTATGTCTACAGCTATTGTTCTAAACACATTTAACTAGCACAATCAGTTTTTATCTCTTTTAGTGAAGTAAACAAAATGATCAGCGTTTTTGATATGTTCAGCATCGGTATTGGTCCTTCCAGCTCCCACACCGTTGGCCCAATGCGGGCTGCTAAAGCTTTTTGTGGGGAATTATCGGAACAAGATTTATTTAATACCACTGATCAGATTAAGGTCGATCTGTTTGGCTCGTTAGGACAAACAGGAAAAGGCCACGGAACAGGCAAGGCTGTAATTTTAGGGTTACTAGGCCATGCCCCTGAAACTATCGATAGCTCTATGGTTGAGTCCTTTCTAGAAAAAGTCAGAAGCTGTCAAAAACTTGACCTAGACGGTAAAAAAACAATTAAATTCCCGGCACTCAACGCGATCGTTTTCCATCGTCGTAAATCCCTCAGCCAACATCCAAACGGTATGACGTTTCATGCTATGAATAACAAGACTGTGATCACCTCACAAACGTATTTTTCTATCGGAGGGGGCTTTATTATTCGAGAGCAAGACTTTGCTGAGCAAAAAGTAGCCGCGCTTATTCACGAAGAACAACCTGTGCCTTATGACTTTTCCAGCGCCAAACAGTTACTAGAACACAGTAAAGAACATGGTCTGCGTATCAGTTCATTAATGATGAAAAACGAAGAAGTATTTCAACCCAAAGAAGAAATCGTCAAAAAACTATGGCACATATGGCAGGTCATGTATAAAAGTGTGCAAACAGGTATTCAAACGGAAGGGATTTTACCCGGAGGCTTAAAAGTCACGCGCAGAGCGCCTGGCTTATATCACCGCTTACAAAACGAAAAAAATGCCGACCCTATGGTCGCAATGGATTGGGTCAATCTGTTTGCATTAGCGGTTAACGAGGAAAATGCCGCTGGCGGTACGGTGGTAACCGCTCCCACCAATGGCGCAGCAGGTATTATTCCAGCAGTGTTATGTTATTACGATAAATTTGTTAAACCGGTAGACGAAGACACAGTGAGCCGTTATTTCTTAACTGCAGCAGCCATCGGTATTTTATATAAAAAGAATGCGTCTATTTCTGGCGCCGAAGTAGGCTGTCAGGGAGAAGTAGGCGTGGCATGTTCAATGGCAGCAGGAGCATTAACCGAAATAGTCGGCGGATCAGTAGACGCAGTTGAAAATGCCGCCGAAATAGGCATGGAGCATAACCTAGGTTTAACGTGCGACCCAGTCGGCGGCTTAGTGCAAGTACCCTGTATCGAACGTAATGCTATGGGTGCAATTAAAGCCATTAACGCATCTAGACTTGCTTTAAGAGGCTCAGGACAACACAAAGTGTCACTCGACAAGGTTATCAAAACCATGTGGGAAACAGGCAATGATATGAAGTCTAAATACAAAGAAACGTCAAGAGGCGGTTTAGCAGTGAATATTATTGAGTGTTGATAACATATAAAAGCTTTAATCGACAATAAAAGACAAAAGCTTTTACCCCATAGAGCATAGAAAATTCAGACTTAAAGAAAGCGGTTCGAATGGTAAAAGCTTTAGATGTTTAACTTCATTGTTGCCATCATCCCCCCTAACTTTTTGACTCAATAAACCGAGTGTTCGATAACGAACACTCCCTCTGAATACCTGTTCATTTTCGAACGATGTTTTTTTAACAGTTATCTCACCTCCTTCCTAACCAACTGAATTATATATATTTTATTAAGTTCATTAGTTGGCACACTTACTGCAATTTGACTATCAAAAGCAATTTATATCAGAGATGAAATATCAATGGATCGACCACTGCCAGTAAAAAACATCAACCAACAGAAACGTGCGGTTTGGTTAAAAGCATTAGCAGTGGTTGTGATATTGACGCTATTTATTTATAGCGTCAACTGGTTGTTTACGCCATCTGTAAACCGAGCAAATCTTCGTACCGCAAAGGTATCTAAACAAACTATCACTGCCACTATTAATGCAGGAGGTTTAGTTGTTCCGATGGTTGAAGAAACTATTTCAAGTGAAATTGCCAGCCATGTCAGACACGTATTTGTTAGGCCGGGACAAAATATTTCAAAAGGTGATCTGATCATTCAACTCGACACTCAAAAGTTAATGTTAGCAATTGACAAAATAAAGGAACAGGTCGCTCTAAAAGACAGTCAAATCAAAACTAAGAAACTGATTGTGAATCGGTCGATTAATGACATAGGAAGTCGAATTGAATTACTAGAGGTTGATTTAGAAAGTAGGAAGACCAAACAAAATAAACTTAACAAGTTGAGTTTTTTGGGTACGTTTTCCAGTCAAGATTTACTCGAAGCCAAACTTAACGTAAAGCGAACTAAGATAGAAATACGTCAGTTGAATCAATCGATCGCCGGTCTAAAATCGGCCACTCAAGCGGAGATACAAACACTTAATCTCGAAAAATCAATTTTTGAAAAGGAACTTGCAGAACAACTAAGACTTGAACAATTTGCATCGGTAAAAGCGACCCGAAGTGGAATACTAAGTTGGCTTAAACAAGATGCAGGTAGCAGTGTTTCCGCAGGCCAACCGTTAGCCAAAATTGTCGACGATTCACATTTTAGAATCGAAGCTACCTTATCTGATTTTTATGCGTCGCAGTTGGTACCTAACATGTCCGCAGAAATAACCTATCAAAATCAGAAACTAAATGGAAAACTTGCCCAACAAACACCCACTATTGAAAATGGAGTAATGAAGTTATCCATAAACCTCGAACAGCCTGATAACACTCTATTAAAAAATAACCTTAGGGTCGACGTAGGACTGATTATCAAGACTATCGAGGATACATTAGCACTGAGTAAAGGCCCCTATAGTTCTGGCCGAGGCATTCAAAATGTTTTTGTCATCCGCAATAACACGGCCTATCGAACAGAAGTTGAAATAGGGATAGGAAGTGCAAAAACCCTTCAAATCAGCAAAGGGCTCAGCGAGAATGACGAAGTCATTATTTCCGATGTTTCCGAATACCTTCATTTAACAGAATTTGCCATTAACTAAGGGAGTAACGTTATGTTAACACTCAAAAATATCAGTAAATCATTTCAAACCGAACGGATTGAAACAATTGCACTTTCGAATATTAATTTACACATCAAAAAAGGTGAATTTGTATCGGTTATGGGGCCATCAGGATGTGGAAAAAGTACTTTGCTGAATATCATGGGGCTGCTAGACCATCCAAGTGAAGGCATTGTGGCGGTTGATGATAAAGCCATTGATTCTTATAAAGACAAACATATCGCGCGATTAAGAAATGAAAAAATTGGATTCATTTTCCAAAGTTTTCATCTGATCCATGACCTACGAGTTATTGACAACGTCGAGTTACCCTTGCTTTATCGTAAAATGTCCGCCAAGGAAAGAAAAGAACTCGCCACTGCGGCACTTGAAAAAGTGGGTCTTAAAGCAAGAATACATCACTACCCTACTCAACTTTCAGGCGGCCAACAACAACGTGTAGCCATTGCAAGAGCCATAGTTGGAAAGCCTGAAATATTATTAGCAGATGAGCCAACTGGCAACCTAGATAGCCATATGAGTGATGAAATAATGAAACTCCTTGAGTCCCTTAATCAGAACGACAACGCGACTATTGTGATGGTGACTCATGATGAAGAAATGGCTAAGCGAACCGAGCGTACCATTCGAGTTTTTGATGGTCAGTTAGTATGCTAGAACTCAAAGGGAATTCACTATGTTATTAAACTATATTATCACTGCCTGGAAAGTATTTCTAAGACGTAAATTTTTCACCTTTATTAATCTTTTTGGGATCAGCTTAACCCTAATGGTGTTGATGGTTATTAGTACCATTGGTGAGAGTTATTTCTATCCAAAAGGTCCAGAGAAAAATACCGACAACATCAGAGTGATCAACCGTCTTGTCTTGACCAATGAGGCACACAACCAAACAAATTCAGGTCGACTCGGTTATAAATTTATTAAAGAAAACCTGTTTCGATTGCAAACGCCAGAATTAATATCAATTAATTCTGGCTCATATGGAACATCGATATTCCACCAAGGAAAAAAGACAAAATTACTTGTAAAAAAAACGGACAGCAATTTTTGGAAAGTGTTGGATTTCGACTTTATGACTGGCAGAGCTTACTCAGACGGAGAGTTTAATGAGGGCAAATTTGTTGCGGTTGTTAATCAACATACAGAACAAGAGCTATTTGGTGACGCATCCGCAGTCGGCCAAAAACTCTCATTGGGAAACCAAAGTTTTACCATTATTGGCGTAGTGGAAAATGTTCCGATAGTCGAAGAAGTGGCGTTATCGGACATTTGGGTCCCTTACACCACTAACGCGACCACAGACTACCAGCAGGAAACTAGAGGCAGTTGGGATGCCATTCTTTATCACTCTAATCCCGCCATTTTGGAAGACGCAAATAAAGAATATATTAATCTTTTAAAAAATGACGTTATCCTTGACGTGTCAGACAATATGACTGAAGCCTACAGTGGCGCTTATACCAAGCTAGAATCACTGTCTCGCGAGATGTTCTATGATAACTACAGCTACGACACGCATGAAGAGCTTTTCATTTCAGTCATGGCCGGCCTAGTCCTTCTTTTTATGTTGCTGCCTAGTATCAATATGATTAACTTAAACGTCAGTCGCATGATGGAGCGTTCCTCTGAAATTGGAGTTAGAAAGGCCTTTGGCGCCTCAACTAAACAACTACTGATGCAGTTTATTATTGAAAGCATTTTATTGACCTTGGCCGGTGGGATCCTAGGTATTATTTTAAGCTTATTAATTCTACATAGCATTGAAGCAAGTGGGCTCATTCCCTACGCTCATTTCCCGTTTAATATACGAGTATTTTTGATTGGACTCTTCCTAATATTAGTATTTGGATTAATTTCAGGTGTCTATCCAGCCTACAAAATGTCGAGGCTCAGTCCAGTGACAGCCCTAAAAGGAGGGTTTTAAAATGTTTTTACACTTATTTAAAATGATATGGAACAGGAAACGTTCTAACAGCTTAATTATCGCAGAGATTGCCATTGCTTTTATTGTGATTTTTGCAGTGGCGGTGCTCGCTATACGTAACTATAACCTCTATCAAATTCCACTCGGGTACAATTATGAAAACATGTGGCGTATTCAAATTATGCCCACCAGAGGATGGAATGAATCAAAGGATGAAATAACCTTACTGCAAATCATCAACAGCGTTAAGCAACAACCAGAAGTTGAGACATTACATCTACTAGAAAACCCCACCTTTCGAAATTGGCGCAGCTCGAGTAGTGTCGATATCGACGGACAGGAAATTTCTTACTTTAGAAATACCTTTGATGATAATGCAGCGCAAACATTTGGAATGACCCTTAATGATGGACGTTGGTTTGAACCTCAAGATTCGAATCAAAACTACGACCCCGTTTTAGTGAATCAAGAGTTCGTCAAACGCTACTTCCCCAACGGGAAAGTAATTGGAAAGAATATTGCGGACCTCGAATCAGAAGATAGTCGGGAAAAACGAATTGTTGGAGTATTTCAGTCATTTCGTCAATTTGGTGAGCTTTCCGACGTCGTTCCCTATGTTTTTTCAAGAAGCGATATGCAAGCGCCAGGAAAAACATTAGGCATAGAATTAAAATTGAGCGCGGATTTAGATCCAGCATTCGAACAAAGAGTGTTAGAAATGCTTAAAGCATTGGCACCTGAAAATAATTATTCTCTCACTTCATGGGAGAGCCAACGGCAGAGCCAAATCAGACAAACAACCGTCCCTCTAACCATTTTAGCTATTATTGCAGGGTTCTTGATCATCATGGTTGCCATGGGGTTATTTGGGGTTTTATGGCAAAATGTGACCAGTAGAACCCATGAGATTGGTTTGCGAAGAGCGCTAGGCGCTACTGCGGTAGGCATTCATAAGCAAATCATAGGCGAATTGATGATTGTCACTTTTATCGGCATAACCATTGCCTTTATTGGCTTAGTTCAGTTGCCAATGCTCGGTGTATTCCAAGAACTTGATTGGCCGCTATTCTGGGTAAGTCTTTTGTCTGCTATGGCTTTTATGCTAACGTTAGCGGCATTGTGTGGTTACTACCCGGGTAAAATTGCTATCATGAATTCTCCATCAGAAGCACTATATTATGAGTAATGTCTAATCGAGTTCAAGCTGTATTGCTAACGTGATCGCTAGGACAACAGTTCAAAGAAAACCCAAGGATGTTGGGTTATCTCTGGGCTTGATATTTAACGCTAATCAATGCAAACCATAAACTAGAATAGAAGCATTTCAACCGAAGTTGAAAGTGTTGGACTTGAATTAATGACAAAAATAATTTCAAAGGATCATCAAGTTCTATTGGTAGATGATGATCCATCGGTGACAGCCTCAATCGCTATGTTACTAAAACAAAATGGATTTCGAGTGCTGTTGGCCAGTTGCCAAGATGAAGCCATTAAACACCTAGAACATCACTCTATTAGTCTCGTCATACAAGATATGAATTTCTCACGTAATACCAGTGGTAAAGAAGGCATGATTTTACTCAATCAAATCAAGAATGGTTTCCCTGCGATCCCAGTTATTTTGATGACAGCCTGGGGCTCTATTGAACTGGCGGTTGATGGTATTAAGCAAGGTGCTACTGACTTTATAACCAAACCTTGGGACAATCAGCAGTTGCTTAGAATAGTGAATACCTGTCTGGAATTAAACCAGAGCAAGGTTTGGGAACTTAATACCCGTCAAATGCTGGATGAAAAATATGATTTTTCCGGCATAGTGGCAGAAGACCCTGCAATGTTAAAAGTACTGACCACTATTGGCCGCGTTGCTGCCACTGATGCAGCGGTTTTAATTCTGGGTGAAAGTGGAACAGGTAAGGAACTGATTGCCGATGCGATCCACATAAATTCACGTCGATTGAAGCAAGAGTTTGTTAAAGTTAATTTAGGCGGCATGAATGCCACCCTTTTTGAAAGTGAAATGTTTGGTCATGTTCGCGGCGCGTTTACTGATGCAAAGCAAGATCGCAAAGGACGCTTTGAACTCGCTAATAATGGCAGTATTTTTCTTGATGAAATCGGCGATCTAGATCCTAGCTCTCAAGTTAAGCTACTGCGTATATTGCAAGAGCAAACGTATCAAGCTGTCGGTTCTTCTCAAACAAAAAAATCCAATGTGAGGGTGATTTCTGCCACCAACTGTGACCTTTATGAAATGGTCAAAGACGGCAGCTTTCGAGAAGACTTACTTTATCGAATCAATTTAATTACAGTCGTTGTTCCTCCCCTACGCAATCGCCGAGGAGATATAGCCCAACTAGCTAGATTGCATTTACACAAAGTAAGTCAGTTATATAACATTGATAGTATTAGTTTGGACGATAGCGCCATCAGTTGGTTAGAGCAGCAAACATGGCCGGGCAACGTTAGGCAATTAACTCAAACTGTTGAGCGGGCGGCATTAATGTCCAACGACCCAATCCTGAGCATTCACGATTTTCATACCCAAAACAGTTCTGCGAATGAAGAATTTGATGAGTCAAGTTTACCTATTGGCTCTTTAACACTGGATGAAATGGAAAAGCTTATGGTGAAGAAGGCGATAAAAGCTTATAACAATAATTTGTCGAAAGTTGCCGAGGCTCTAGGGATTAGCCGCTCCGCACTTTATCGCCGAATAGAAAAGCATGATTTGACTTCATGACCTTAAAACAAAAGCTACTACTAGCAACCACCTTTCTGCACCTTTCTCTTTTTTCAGTCGCATTTATTTTTAGAGAGCAACTGGAGTCCTTTTTGGTATTAGTTGAGGTCATTCTGGTATTGAGTTTTACTCTTTTCTATACATTAATCATTAAAGCGCTGCAGCCGCTCGAATATATTGAGACCTTTTCTACTCTTCTCAAAGAACAGGAGTTTACAGCTCGCTTTAGTGCGCTAAATCAGCCAGATCTAGACCGCTTGATTGACCAATTCAATATGATGCTGGAAAAACTTCATCATGAACGATTAGAAATGGGTGAGCAGAAAGGTGTTTATCAAAAATTGATGGCCGAATCTCCAATTGGAGTCGTGTTGCTCGACTATGACGGACGCCTGTCTGACATTAATCCAGCGTCCGAGCAGTTACTTTCACTCAAAAAGAATAACCTGATCGGTAAAAACTTGGCGCAGCTCTCAAAAACGCAACTTAGATATCTATCTGATATAGCTGTTGATTCCCATCAATTAATTGAGGTGGGACAAGGGCGACAATTAAAAATAGCTCATTACGAAATTAGAGACCGTGGGTTTAATCGCTCTTTTTATATGCTCTATGAATTGACCAGTGATATTGTCGCATTGCAAAAATCAGCTTACGAAAAACTGATCCGATTGATGTCCCATGAGGTCAATAACACTATTGCGATCACTCACTCTCTGCTGGAAAGCTGTTTAACCTTTAGAAGACAACTTGATCCAGAATCTGCAGATGATTTTGAGAATGCGATAAATATTGTAATCAACCGAAATGCCAGCCTAAACCAATTTATGCAGGGTTATTCAAACGTCGTTAAACTTGAAAAACCGATCAAAACGTCATTTGACCTATCGAAAATGCTGCGTGACTTAGGTACGCTTTTTTACGCTGAATGTAACAATAGAAACATCACCATCAATCTGCAAAGTGAGCAAAAAATATTCATAATTGCCGATGCCAATTTATTTGAACAAGTATTAGTTAACTTGTTCAAAAATGGATTAGAAGCCATCGTTAAAGATGGTGAGATAAACATCACTTTGCAACAAGATAAAAACATGACTCACTTGTCGATTGAAGATACGGGCTGTGGAATTTCAGCAGAAATTGAAAGACAATTATTCACACCGTTTTTTACCTCAAAAGAGTTTGGTCAAGGTGTTGGATTAATGTTGGTAAGGGAGATCCTCAACCTGCACGAAATACCGTACCAATTGGTGAACAGAAAAGATTGTCAAGGCGTAATCTTTTCCCTAAGCATTGCGCACTAGAAATACTAGTTCCTCGGTGACATAACAAGAACATATTGTATGCTTAGTTAAGTTCAAAATAGAGCTATTGAAAAATTAAGGATTAAAGATATTTTTCACCACAAAGAAAAGCAAATTGATTGTTGCTACTAAAAATTCAAATAAAGATTTCTAGTACGTTGGTTTTTGCCTTTTTCTCTGTGTTGAAATTTATTGGTTTTTTACCTAACCGGCAATGTCAGCCCTTTGAACATTTTTTCTACTTCGTCGTTGTTTTTCAACATCATGGCTTTTTCTACCACTGACTTGGTTAGGTGTGGGGCAAAGCGTTCGATAAATTCGTACATGTAGCTGCGTAAGAATGAGCCTTTTCTAAAGCCAATTTTAGTGGTGCTGTATTCAAACAAGTGGCTAGCATCGATTTTAACTAGGTCTGAGTCCAGTTTGTCATCAATCGCCATTGAGGCAATCACACCCACCCCCACACCCAGTCTTACGTAGGTTTTAATCACGTCGGCATCAGTGGCAGTAAACACTATTTTAGGTTCGATACCTGCAGTACTGAAGGCTTGATCCAAAGATGAACGGCCTGTAAAACCAAAGACATAAGTGACTAAGTTGTACTCGGCAATATCTTCAATGGTAATAGTGGTTTTTTTGGCTAAGGGATGATCCCGGTTAACAATAATACTTCTATTCCAGTGATAACAAGGCAGCATAACTAAATCGTTATACAAATGTAATGACTCGGTGGCTATGGCAAAATCGGCTTCGCCCTTAGCGGCAAGATCACTGATTTGCGACGGTGTGCCTTGGTGCATATGCAATGAGACTTTTGAATATTTATTCATAAAGCCTTTGATCACATCAGGCAAAGCATATCTTGCTTGAGTATGAGTGGTCGCAATATTTAACTTACCTTGGTCTGGTAAGGTATGTTCTCGAGACACCGCTTTAATACTTTCCACTTTTGCTAAAATTTCGCGAGAAATATTGATCACATCTTGGCCTGCCTCAGTCACATGAGTGAGATGTTTTCCACTACGACCGAAAATCTGTATGCCCAACTCATCTTCCAACATGCGAACTTGTTTACTGATCCCCGGTTGTGATGTGAACAAGCTTTCAGCGGTAGCCGAGACGTTTAAATTATTGTTGAGTACTTCAACAATATAACGGAGTTGCTGTAATTTCATGTCTTAGCCTTGCTTGTTAACTTAGGGAGCTTCTTTATATTAAATTGTTATATAACTTTAACAAGGTGAATTCCATTAGTTTTTAAAAAAAGGTTCTGGTTATATCAACCCTCCCCCCCTAAAAGACTGAAGAATCATATATCACACACAGAAAAAGGTCTGATAAGATACCCTAGATATCATTAATTTTGTGAGCATTCTATGTTTTTTCTATTCATTTATCCCAAGGGAACACCTTATGTCTAGAAAAGAAAAATCCATTGATTTCTCTACTGTATTAGGTTCAGCCGTGCATGATATGAAGAACTCCTTATGCTTGTTAATGCAATCTATTGAAAGCTTGGGACAGAGCCTAATAGAGACAGATCCTGTATCTCGAGCGCATTTGGCAACGGCTCATTACGAAGCAGCCCGACTCAATACATCACTGGTGCAATTATTGTCTTTATATCGAGCAGGATCAGACAATCTGCTTCTTAATACCGACGAGTTCCACATAGAGGATATAGTAGAAGATTTGTTGGCAACCAACGAAAGTTACTTAAATCATAAAAATATGATTTTAGAAGTTAGCCAATCAGCCGATTTAATATGGTACCTAGATGCAGACTTAATTGGTATTTTGTTAAATGACGTATTAATTAATGCCATGCGTTATAGCCATAAAAAAATACACCTGAGTGTTTACACCGAGCATCAACAATTAGTATTTAAAGTGGAAGATGATGGACCCGGCTACCCCGAACGCATGTTGGAAGCCCACAATATTAACGTGCAACACTGTGATATAGGTGAAGGAAGAACGGGGTTGGGTTTGTTTTTTGCGCGATTAATTGCACAAGCACACACCAAGGGTGAGGCCAAAGGTAATATATCTTTAGAAAATGGTGGAAGTTTAGGTGGGAGCGTTTTTATCTTAACCTTACCCTAATTCATCAGTAAACTAAGATATTGCAATAGCTAAGTTTGTTGAACTCTAAGAGTGGGAAAATTATAGAGTTATGATATTTACAATAATATTAGTCTTAATTGGCGCCTTAGTGTTAGTCGGCGTGATAGTGAATGCTACTCAGCAACACAAAAACAAAGTGGAGACTGAACACAGAAATGAGTTATCCAAACAAAAAGGTATTATCGACAATACCGAAGAAGCGTTATTGGCCGCAGAAAAACTACCCATTTCCCAAAGGCTGATTTATATTATGCAGCGCCGAATTTTGGGGGCGATGAAAACGGCCAAAAAAATGGGTGATAATACAATAGGTTCAAATACTAGGATAGATACAACAGAAGATGCTTTAAAGGTTATCGACCTGAGTAAAGCGCCTCCGTCCATAGAAAGTTTTCAATTGCCACAAGACGATAAACAAGTCATTCAATATATGCGCACTATCAAAACTCTGCGTTCACTTTTACGCGGTGAGTTTAAGAAGAATCGAATTGAAAGTAGGGTATATGTAGACGAAAACAAATTACTGGAACGATTACAGTTACGCACTAACGTTGACACATTAATAAGGCGCGGAGACGTGGCCATAAAAAACAATCAATTAGGCTCTGCAAGACAATGTTTAGAAAAAGCCATAGGTGCACTCTCTGCCCAGCCTAATCCAGATGAGTTCATCACGGAAAAAAAGGCTCAATTAGAAGAACAACTGCTTAATATTGAAAGTAACCTAAAAAATGCTAATAGCCGTGATGTGGCCAAAAAAGAAAAATTAGAAAAAAATGATCTGGACGATTTATTTGCAGATAAGAAAAAATGGTAACGGGAAGCTAGTTTAGGTATCTACTTTAACCTAAACTCTGGTGACTTTAACTTGGGTATGAAATGTTTTTCACCGTCCATTGCCAGAATGATGCAGCCACTGACGATAAATTACCCTTTTTTTGCCGAATAACCCCCACCCTTTTACTCAAACCACTTTCATGAATCTTCAGGCAAACTAAGTCTTTACTCA
>Ga0307488_10000507_pt1 | contig 32282 bp, 46 predicted proteins | sample SB02metaG_FD_202248 | JGI IMG/M metagenome (GOLD analysis project Ga0307488, IMG submission 202248) | Sea-ice brine microbial communities from Beaufort Sea near Barrow, Alaska, United States - SB 0.2 | ecosystem: Environmental > Aquatic > Marine > Coastal | place: USA: Alaska | collected...
AACGCATAGTACTAGCTACAATTACCAAAGGGCGGATTCTTTAATTAGGTCCGCCCTTTTTTTACGGCTTAAATATCGCAAAGGAGAACACTATGATAGAGAAATTCACAGTAGAGATAGAAGTAGGCGACAGAGTCGAGATGGGGAGAATGCATCTGGCAAACCAGACAGTAAAGGCAATAGAGATAGACAAGTGGGGACACCCAGTGATGGTGCTGTCCAGTGGCAGGAAGAGAGGACTGTTCAACATGCGTCTTAAGAAACTGATACCGGAAGATGTCAAGAGAGTGCAGGAGCCAGCAGAGGTCATGATGACCAAGGAACAGTGGGTTGAAGCACAGAAAAAAATTGACGAGGCAAACTCCAAATAATTTACTGGCAAAGTTGAATTCCATTACCAATGCACGAATATAGGATACACACCCTGGTAGATATCACAGAGAACGGAAATCTTAAAAAGGAGTTCCCATTCACGACTCAATTTGGCGATGTGATAAGTGACAAGCACTCATTGAATGTGGCCAGGAATCAGAATTCCAACTTCAACACGATGTTACAGATTTTGCAGATAAGAGGAAACGTAACATGGGAACAATCACCACAGAGAGTAGAACTGCCCTCATTGGGTAACCACCAGTTCGGCTCATACCACGAAGGCAAACAAACCACGTGGCACTTTCAGTTCTTCACAGAACAGGTCGGAGTCTATGGCGATTTGACAGACCCAACACAGAACCTGCAAGAGGATTTCAATCTTGTTCCGATTATCACAGATTGTATGAACACCGCCCATTTCCCTGTGCAGACATTTATAACCAGTAATTTGCAAGGAACAGATAAGCAGAAAGTCATAAACGCCCTTTCAGGTAGCATTATAAACACGTACTTTTCATATGCAGGGCCTGTGGATAAATAATAGTATATTTAGGCACAAGACCAAAAACTTTTAAGGCACTTATAGGCAATGAAACAGGCAGACGTTCAAGAGGTAATAACGGAGGTAAGGAACCTCAAAACAGAACTAAAAAAATTTATGAGTGGACACACAACAGATTTAGAAAAACAGAACCTGGAAGCACACGTTGACCTTTGTTCAGAGAGATACAAAGGGTTGCACGACAGACTTTCAGCGATTGAACTTCGTTTACAAAAAATGAACGAAGACATGGGTGTCAGTCACAAGTCTCAAACAAAGACAATCATAGCGACAGCAGGCACAGTAGTCGCAGGTTTACTATCAACAGTGGTGGTTATCCTGATGAAGATGCCAGGCTAACATTACCAAAACATGTTTATACAAATAGCACCCAAGGTTCAAGTGTATGTCTCTGATCAAGATATAGAATTTATTAATGCTCATGCACTGGAATCTTTCAGGAGTGATCACTTGTCGTCAGAGGACGCAAACAGAGCCAAGAAGTTGGCCGACAAAGCGGTGTTCGTGAGAAAGAAACTTGACACCCACATGCAATATGCTTTAAATAGGAAGATAAAGTTTGTTGCAAATGACAGGAAAAAATAAATCAGAACTGGTAAAACAGATCGAGGCCTACGGGCTGAAGGGCAAGCTCGCGGACCTGGCACACAAGGAACAGGCACGCAGACCATTCCGACACCTGCCCAAGCAGTTCTCCAAAGGCATCCTGATAGGCAACATAGCCATAGTACCCAAGAAACACTCAGGAACCAGATACGTGTACGTCATCGCGGACATGCTGGAGGCAAAGATACTGCACCAAGACATCAACCTTAAACAGACTGCCATACTAGTGGCACACTATCTAGCAGATCACAAGAATATACCCAACAACATATTGGATCAGGATGCCAAACATGCATCACAACTGTTCGACATACAGAGTGCCAAACGAATGATAAAGGAAGCACAGAAAAACAAAGACGAACAGATAGAGGACGTGTACTGGGACAGATTAGATGTCGCTAACCGCCTAGCGGACGACTGCAAAGACAACATACAGCAAATCTTTAATGACACGTTCGGCACGTAGATAATAAATAAACACAGTATGAAGAGCTTAGACCTTACAAAACCAATTACTACTGAATCTCTTTTAAAAGAATTTGAATCTAGATTCAACATGACAATGGATATTTCACAGTTCAATGAAGAAGAACTGCAGGACTACGCAAACCACGTGAGAACAAAGATACACGAAATCACACAGAACACACACTTCGGACAAGAATTGAAAGATGACGGCTATCAAAAGAATCAAATGATGTTGGACATCATAAACCAAGCAATCAATGAAAGAAAACTTGGCGAGTACGGTGGCAACATGGGCAACCCAATATTAGACAAAGCGACAGCACCAATCAAAGACAAACTTTCAAAAGGACAAGCATTAAGTCCGGATGAGAGAACAGCGGCATCTAAACTTATGGCAATGAAACAAATGCCAAAAGGCACAGGTACAATGATGGGTGTGAAAGAAGGTGTTGAAGAACAATCAGAATTAATTTTAGCGGCCAAGGACATGATGGACAAAGTCACAGGTTACTTGGAAGATCTAGCATCAATGAAGACAGAAGGCATGTTAGAACTAGCAGACAGAATCAGAGACGAAATGGGAGCGGAAAAGGCAGACGCTTTCATGCAAAAAATCCAACCAGCGATTGAACAGGCGGAAGCCACTTTAACGACAACTAGACAAGAACTAGACAACGGTGTAAGAATTTTGACCGGAGAAGAAGTAGCATCAGACCCTATGGGAGCCGATGACACGATGGACTTGGACACAACAGACGCAGACTTAGATGACTCAGGTGTAGATGACCTAGAGACAGATGAGTTTGGCGCCTCTGATGCCGAAGCGGGTGGAACAGAACCAGAAGGCAGAGAACAAAGAGAATCCAAAGAAGTGTTTGAAGCATCAAACAGATTGTTCAGTAAACTAGCAGGGAAGTAGTCCTGTGAGATTTTTAGAATTCAACAAAAGCGACACAGACCTAGAGTCAGCACTAATCAACATCCTGTTGAACATGAAGGGCGACGCCGACGAGAAGGAACAAGCCAGTGACATCAGCATGGATGCTGTGAAACAGATCATGAGCAACACAGGTTATCCAGCATTCAACTATGATGTGTTCAAGAGAATATATGACGGAGACGGTGACCTAAAGAATGTTGTGGCTGACTTCGACAATGAGAAGATCGTTGTTAAAACAGATCAAGAGTCAGAAGACAATCCAGAGATGGACTATGATGACCAGGGAAGTACTGACGTGGTCAAGAAGATGGCCAAATCTGCAATGAATAGACGTAAGTAGTTGACTTTCTAAAAAATACCAAATATAATATCTATATGAAAATATCAGAAGATGTCATAAAGGACAAAGGTATTGCCTACATACAGAAATACCCATATGGAGAACTATCCAGGGTAACAAAGAATCATAAGAGACACTATGCCACACCAGACGGAAGACAAGTGCCCAGTGTGACCACAGTGCTGAGTGCCACCAAGGACATGACACACCTACACGCATGGCGCAAGAGGATAGGTGCGGAGAAGGCACAGCAGATAACGACAGAGAGTGCTAACATAGGAACGGTGATGCACAACTCCCTGGAGAAGCATGTCAAGGGCATAGACAGGACTCCTGGCTCTAATCTTATACAGCAGAAAGCACACACAATGGCAAACGTCATAATAGACAACGGACTTAAGGATGTCTCGGAGGTTTGGGGATCAGAGGTATCACTATACTACGAGGAACTTTACGCAGGAACGACAGACCTAGTAGGTGTGTATAAGGGCGAACCTGCCATAATGGATTTCAAACAATCACGTAGGTTGAAGAAGAAGGAATGGGTGGACGACTACTACCTCCAACTGGTAGCATACTCAGAAGCACACAACAAACAGTACGGCACGAACATAAAAAGCGGACGTATGTTCATATGCACACAGGCCAACGAATACCAGTCGTTTGACATAGAGAACTATGACTACTGGACTGACCAATGGTATCGTAAATTGGAAGATTATTATACAAAAGTCCTTGATTAAATAACATTAATGAAAACAGAACCAGACAAATTCTGCAAGGCTCCGTTCAGGGGTCTGGTGGTAGACAACGATGGAACATTGATGCCTTGTTGTGAATTCATTAGAGACGAATCGTCCTTGCCACAGTATAAAATTTGGGAATATGAAAAATACAAAGCAGACACTACCCTAAGACAGAAGATGATCGACGGCGAAATAGATGGCGGTTGTTCTTATTGTCTTAAATCTGAATCACATGGCATTAACAGAAGACAGTACCACAGTAGATTGTTCAAAGAAAAATATGAATCATTCAAAGCAGACACTTTTGATGTTGGACACATAGAACTGAGACTTGGTAATTTCTGCAATTTAAAATGCACGATGTGTGGACCATACGCCAGCTCGCAATGGTCCGCGGAAGCAAAGAAGAATCAAAAAAAGTTTTCAGAGTTTAACATTGGCTACCTAAAAACAGATCACGACTGGATAAACAACAAAGAAAACAAAAATTTAATCAAAGACATCTTAAAAAATTGTGTGTCATTAAACTTTGGTGGTGGGGAGCCATTTATGAATCCTTTTATAGACGAATTCATAGCAGAAATCAACCCAGAAGCACAACTTACATTCAACATCAATGGCACGAAACTACATGACAGCACTCTAGCATTATTAGAAAACAGACCAAATGTAGAAATCAAAGTAAGCATCGACGGAATAGGCGAACATAACAATTACATCAGGCACGGTAGTGCATGGCAAAACATAGAAAATAATGTGAAAAAATTAAAAGAAAAAAATATCAATGTAGTATTTTTCTACATCCTACAACACACTTCTCTTTTTACATTTAGATCAGTGTATGAGTACTGTGTAAAAAATAATATAAAACTCTTAATTGGTGAGATCTATGCTGGTTCTGTTGACGGCTCCGGACATCTAACTTTACATAGTGCCGATAAGGATGACGTGGGTGCATTCAAAAAATGGCTAGGTACTATCAACTTTCCTGATATAATAGTGGTGCATAACTGGTTGAAAGACTACGATTTTAATGAAAGATTACACGATAGATTTAAACAATATTTCAAGATGCTAGACTCCGTAAGAGGAACGGATTTCGTTAAAACGTTCAATCCATCCTGGACATAAATAACAACATATGCCGATAGTACAGATATCTAGAATACAGCACAGACGTGGAAAAAGAACCGATCTACCACAGTTGGCCGCGGGTGAGCTGGGCTGGGTGGTCGACGAACAGAGATTGTTCATCGGAAACGGTACTGTGTCGGACGGTGCTCCAGCAGTTGGCAACACAGAAATAGTCACAGAAGGCAGTTCTGCATTCACATCGGCCCTGAGCCACACATACAAAGGTTACCTTGGTGATTCGACGCCTGTCACAACGTCGCAACAAAGGACACTAGGAGACAGATTAGACGAATACGTATCTGTCAGAGACTTCGGTGCAAAGGGTGATGATTCCACTGCTGACATTACAGCTATACAGAATGCCATAGATGAGATCTACATTGACACAGACACAACTGTATCTAATGACACCAGAGCAAGGAGAGTTCTTTTCTTCCCTGCAGGAACGTACAAGATAAATGCGGCACTTAAGATTCCACCATACGCACACTTGGTTGGAGAAGGCCCAGACAAAACTATAATTAAGAATTCAGGAAACAACGCTGTTATGGTCATGCAAGATGACGAAGGTAACGTTGGATCCAACATAGGAAACTCAAGTGCTACAACACCAACACAGGTACAAGTATCAAACATGACTTTGAGAACTTCTGTGGCCTACGGTGGTGTATCATTAGATAGGGTTACCAACGCATACTTCAACAATGTCAAGTTCCATGGATCATACGCATCCGGAGGCTCTGATTCAGCCAACGCCAAAGGTGTAACAGTAAATGAATCAACAGCAACCTATTCAACATCAAACGTAGTCTTCAATCAATGTCAATTCACCAAGTTCGCAAGGTTAGTTGACATCAGCTACAATGCAACCAACATAAGATTCCATGCTTGTGATTTCTCAACGGCATACTATGGAGCATTGATTGGCGCAGAGATGGACGGAAGCACAGCAGGTCTAGACGACGGACCAAGGGACATACAGTTCACAAGTTCCAGTTGGAGCGACATAGGACAACAGGCAATATTGGTTGCACCGGCAACAGGTACAACAGATGCGGCTGGTCCAAGACAGATAATATCACATGGTAACTTCTATGCCAAGACTGTTGCAAACAACTTCGAAGGTGTTGGTTCAATCAGAGAAGTACCAATCATACAGTTTGACAATGATGAATGCTCATCCGTGTTAGACTTCTTTGAAAGAACAGATTTAAGAAGAGCAGATGGTAGTTCAGAATTAAACGCCGCTCCTGAAGTACAAGGAATTGGTATATCTACCAAAGCAATAAAACAAGAGACACTAATCAACAACACATCGTCGGCCACTACGATAAATGAATTTCCAGCTCTCGCAGGAAAAGGTATAAGAATAAAATATAAAATTGTAAGAGGGACACTTGACAGAACGGGTGAATTTGTCATTAGTGCATCAACCACAGCAGTGGCTTCAGATGATACCTTCACAGAAAGCGGTGCAACTGTAGGTGTTACTCTATCAGCCGCCCTGGACAACAAAGATTCCACAGCAGGAAACGAAACGGTTGCTCTGAAGTATACCATGACCGACTCGTCAAGCACCAACGCAACCTTTGATTACCAGACAACAATCATCACATAATACCTAAAGTTGTTCACATAAATCTATTATCTAGTAGACAAAAAAGTCTTTTCAATATAATATTAGTATATTATAAAATAGCAAAACGACGTTGCAGTTTTAGCCGAACGGACATGACAGAATATACTAAAAAAATACATAAACACAGAATTAGATAAATATGGATACAACAAAAACAAAAATCAAAAATAAAAATTACAAAATTTTAATGCCAAACACCAACTCGTCGACAATCAAGGTACAGAAAAGAGATGGCAAGTTGGAGATACTTGACATTAACAAAATTCATTTCGTCGTTGAAGAGGCCTGCGAAGGTCTAGCCGGTGTGAGTTCATCACAGATAGAAATGAATGCCAACATACAGTTCTATGATGGTATGACAACAAAAGACATCCAGAATGTTTTAGTCCGTTCAGCAAACGATTTAATAAGTTTAGAGGCTCCTAACTATCAATTTGCCGCGGCAAGACTCTTATCCTATGATGTGAGGAAAGAAGCACACGGACAATACGAATACATTCCATTACTGAAACTAATTGTGAGAAATATTAGACTAGGTGTGTATGACAAAGGCATTTTAGACAAGTATACAAAAACAGAAATTAAAAAGTTTAACACATGGATCAAGAGAGATAGAGATCTTAAATTTACATACGCAGGCCTGAGACAGATATGTGACAAGTATCTTGTACAGGACAGAAGTACAGGTCAACTGTATGAAACACCACAAGACATGTACATGATGATCGCGGCAACACTGTTCGCAGAGTATCCAGCAAAGACAAGACTGGGCTATGTTAAGAGATACTACGATGCGATATCACAGCACAAGATAAACATTCCAACGCCAGTGATGGCAGGAGTAAGAACTCCTATAAGACAATTTGCTTCTTGCGTTCTAGTAGACACTGACGACACACTGTCAAGCATATTCTCAAGCGACATGGCAATTGGATTGTATGTTGCCAGAAGAGCAGGCATTGGAATCAACGCAGGACGTATCAGAGGCATCAACAGTAGAATCAGAGGTGGAGAGGTCCAACACACAGGTGTGGTTCCGTTCCTCAAGAAGTTCGAGGCAACCGTGAGATGTTGTACACAGAATGGTGTGAGGGGTGGTAGTGCAACTGTACACTTCCCAATATGGCACCCAGAGATAGAAGACATCCTTGTACTTAAAAACAACAAAGGTACAGAAGACAACAGAGTAAGAAAATTAGATTACTCTATACAAATTTCAAAATTGTTCTATGAGAGATTCATGAACGAAGAAGACATCACATTAATATCACCACACCAAGCACCAGGACTCTACGAAGCATTTGGTACGGAAGACTTTGATGACTTGTACTTGAAGTATGAAGCAGACAAGACCATTCCAAAGAAAACAGTAGCGGCACAGGATCTGTTTGGAGACTTACTGAAAGAGAGAGCAGAGACAGGACGTATCTACATAATGAATCTGGACCACTGTAACTCACACAGTTCATTCAAAGACAAAGTTTCGATGAGTAACCTATGTCAAGAGATCACACTACCCACTACACCCATACAGGACATACACGATGACCAAGGAGAGATCGCACTTTGTATTCTATCAGCAGTCAACGTAGGTGGATTAAATGATCTAAGTGAATTAGAAGGTATATGCGACTTGGCTGTTAGAGCACTGGAACAGATCATAGACTACCAAGACTATCCAGTTAAGGCGGCGGAAGTCAGCACAAAGAAAAGAAGAAGTCTAGGTATTGGTTACATTGGGCTGGCACACTACTTGGCAAAAAATGGTGTTAAGTATTCTGATCCTAAAGCATGGGATCTAGTTGACAGACTTTCAGAAGCATTCCAATATCACTTGTTGAAAGCAAGTAACAATATTGCAAAAGAAAAAGGCAAGTGTGAAGGTTTTGACAGAACAAAATACGCAGACGGCTTACTGCCAATAGATCACTACAAGAAAGATGTAGACAAAATTGTTCCACACAAACAGAGAATGGCTTGGGAAAGTCTGAGGAAAGACATTGCCAAGTATGGACTAAGACACAGCACACTGTCAGCACAGATGCCAAGCGAGAGTAGTTCAGTGGTTTCGAACGAAACAAACGGCATAGAACCACCTAGAGCATTAATGTCGATCAAGAAAAGCAAGAAAGGACCGCTGAAGCAGATTGCACCAGGGTTCCCCAAACTTAAAAATGATTACACTCTGCTATGGGACATGCCGGACAACACAGGATATATCAATGTTGTGGCAATGATGCAGAAATATTTCGATCAAGCCATATCAGGCAACTGGAGTTACAACCCTACACACTTTGAGAACAACGAAGTTCCACTATCAGTTATGGCTAATGACATGCTGACAGCATACAAACTTGGTTGGAAAACATCTTACTATCAAAACACATACGACTTCAAAGGTGATGACGAAGATGTACAACCATCTGGACTGAGTTCTACCATAGATACTGATGATGGTGAGGATGTTGAACTACCACAAGAATTGGTAAATACTGATATCATTGAAGGCGACGATTGCGACGCCTGTACAATTTAATAAAATAAAAGATTATGACAAAAACAGTTTTTAACCAGAGCAAAGTTGACTTCATAAAAGAGCCTATGTTCTTTGGTGCAGATGGTGGCATACAGAGATACGATGACTTCAAGTATCCGCAGTTCGATAAACTGAATCAAACGATGCTGGGTTACTTCTGGAGACCTGAGGAAGTTAGTTTGCAAAAGGACAGGGCAGATTTCATGAATTTCAGACCTGAGCAGAAACACATATTCACAAGTAACTTGAAATATCAAACACTGTTAGACAGTGTGCAAGGTAGAGGACCAAGTCTTATGTTCTTGCCATATGTTTCTAACCCAGAGCTTGAAGGTTGCATAGTGACTTGGGACTTCTTTGAAACAATACACTCTAGATCATACACACACATCATGAAGAACGTTTACAGCGATCCTGCAGAAGTGTTTGATACAATCCTAGACGACAAAGAGATTCTAAAGAGAGCAAAAAGTGTCACAGCAGAATACGACAAGTTTGGCAAGATGGCATTGGATCATGCAGTCGGCAAAAAGGTAGACATGATAGCACTGAAGAGACAGTTGTATCTTGCGATGAACACTGTGAACCTGTTAGAAGGATTGAGATTCTACATATCATTTGCTTGTACATTCGCATTCGGGGAACTTAAACTTATGGAAGGTTCAGCAAAAATACTTTCATTGATCGCAAGGGACGAAGCAACACACCTTAACCTATCAACACACGTGATCAAAGCATGGCACAAAGGTGACGATCCTGAGATGACAAAAGCCATGAAAGGCACTGAGAAGACTATCATACAGATGTTCAAGGACTGTGTTGAAGAAGAGAAAGCATGGGCCAAGTACCTGTTCAAGGATGGATCTATAATAGGACTTAACGAGAAACTGTTGGGCAACTACGTGGAATGGATCGCCAACAAGAGGTTGAGAGCATTGGGATATGAGCCAATATATGATGTATCTGCATCAGCAAACCCACTACCATGGACCACACACTGGTTGAGTTCAAAAGGTATGCAAGTGGCTCCTCAAGAAACCGAGGTAGAAAGTTATATCTCCGGTGGTATCAAGCAAGACGTCAAAAAAGGCCAATTCAGCAAATTTAAGTTATAATACCAGCGGTTTTTGACATCCATAAATACTGTCATGCCAAGGATATCAAGACACAGAGATAGATGTAAGACGGGTCACACGTGTAACAGGACCGCACCCGTGCTGGCATCTCAATATTCAGTGTACGCCAACGGTAAATCAATATTGGTCAGGGGCAACAGAGTGGCACCACACCTTATTAAAAACCCTGCTTTCCCTCCATCAAAGCCACCATGTATTCCACACAAGGCCAAACTCTCAGGCAGTTCGAGGACCGTGTTCGTTAAGAATATAGGTGTTGGCAGGAAATATGACAAAGCTGACAAGGGTTCGATGAGAGGGGCATCTCCGAACGTGTTCGCAGGATAAACATGACAGTAAACAAGGGATTATTATCAATAGTGGAGAACACACCAAACTTCTCCAACCAAGCATTAGAGAACGCAGTAGACACACTGAAAGTAGGTTGGGTGGCAAAGAGCTCTACACTGGATTCGCTGATAGTCAGCAATGGGATATTAACGGCGTCGCAAAAGACAGACCTGAAAGCTGATATAAACAATGTGTCACACATCAACTTGGGCAGGGTGCTTGGTGATCTTGTGAGGCACAGTGCAACAATAATTGATGCCACAATAGTTCCTGTCCCTGAAAACGAACCACAGACTGAAACTTTCCTATCAATTTTGCAGAATGTTCAGACCGTGCAAGGACTGATACCAGAACTTTACGGGGTTCCTGCAGAGGACAAGGCAAGGGCGGTGAACGATCATCTGGGCACAATCAACAACATATTTGTTGACACCGAGGACAGTTCGAGACCAGTGTTCACTGTGTTGGGAGAGGCCATACAGGCAATCGTGGACGCAGATCTGGCCACTGAGACTGCCTTGGAGACCGCATACACAAATCTAATTAATTTTATAAATGACATGGTAGCAGACTCAACTGACTTCCAAACAACACTTGACAGCCTCGCCGCCGCAGTAGCAACAGCACACACGAATCTAAACACAGCACTGGCGGCCGAACCTTTGCTCACATACAAGAACAACCTCATTTTGATGATGGACGAGATAAACACCCAAATCACATTAGAAAATACAAACCTAGTTGGCCTAGAAACTTTCATAGACACTCTTTCCAGCAATCAAAGTTTTGCATCACTGGCCGAAGACACCACCCTAAGAAGACTTATGTCAAGGGTAGCCCAGGACAAGAACTGGCAGACCTACTTTGAAGATTACGAGACAAATCAAAACAACCTCAATCCCATCTACACAGGCACAGATAAGGGTGCAATCATTGATCAAGTGCTGGCAGACAGTGGCCTACCAGACGTAACAGACGCAACTGACTTCGAAGCAGTGGCGGCCAAGGCCAGACGTGATGACAGAATAAACACAGCAGGTTACGACAGGCTCACTGTGGAAAGACAGATATCAGATGCCAGTAAGCAGTTACTGATCACGACTGCTAACAGGACCATCTCCAGCCTAAGCAGTACTCTATTAGCCAACATGAATAAAAGAGATAGAGACAAGATAGCAAAACAGTTAGATCTCAACGCATCAGCGGACACATTAAGTTAACATGTTTGAAGATGTCCTAGGCGATTGGCCCACACATGATAGGTTCATACTGGTGTCGTGTGACGAAAAGTATTTGAACAAATATTTCCCACGCTTCTACAAGACGTTTACACAACACTGGCAATTGCCTATCCACGCACATGTCATCGATCCCTCGGATCTATCATTAGATAGACTTAAACGACTTGGTGTCAGTCACACATGGTGCCTTACAAAACAGCATGATTGGTCAGCAGAGATAACAAAATATCGTGCAACACATAAAATGAAACATCCGGATGCAGAAGTCAAAAAATGGTTGTATGAATGTTACTGCCAATGTCAGAGGTTCGTATTGTTGGCAAACAAGATGATAGTCCCCCAATCTGTTATAGTGGTAGATGTTGATGCTTATGCACAAATACAACCTTCAACCGCAGACACAAATTTCTTGTATAGAAGGACATCCTTCACAGAGCACAATAGTCGACTCATGGCAACGTTATGCCACTTTCATTGCATGGACATTGATAAAATAAAGGAAATGGGTAAACTAATTACAAACCAGTTGAGACAGGAATTTGTGGTTGGCATGGATCAGAAAGCAATCAAAAACATCTTTGGTGATAAACAAAATTTAAACATACTAGGTAATCGTTGGGTGAGACATCATGATGCCAAAACCCCCGAAGCTATCGCGGCACACCATTGGTGTTTGATCTACCATGAGAAAGGTGTGAGGGGCAAGGACAAAGGACCAAAAGTCAAATGGACAGATATAGAGTAATTGAGCAGTTTGCTAAGGAAAAGAACTGGACGCAGGGCCTAGAGCTCGGTGTCTGGGTAGGGGTCACAACATTCTGGCTAATGAAGAACACTTCTGTAAAAATGACCTGCGTTGACGCATGGGAAGTGCAAGACGACAATCCAGAGTACGACTGGCAGTACAACAAGAAGCCTGTATTCAAGAATGGAGAATTGGACAGACTAGAAGAGTTCACACACCAGGGACAGGTATGGAATCATAATTTCAATGAGCAAAGTTTCAGAGAAAATGCCAAAGAATGGGGAGATAGGATAAAAATAGTAAAAGGGAGATCACTGGACATGGTGGATCAAATACCAGACAACTCAATGGATTTCATATTTCATGATTCAGACCATTCATATCCCTTCGTCAAGAACGAGATCGAAGCCTACTGGCCAAAACTTAAATCTGGTGGTTATGCAATTGGTGATGATTACAACTGGAAACCTGTTTGGAAATCTGTTAGGAAAGTTTTTAAGCATCGTTATACCGTAACAGGCAAGAACGTTTGGTACGCAATCAAGGATTAGGAGTCTTTGTCGTTCTTACAACCAATCGTAATACTTTGAAATGGTATGTCATATTTCATGAAGCCAGCCATTGTTTCATAGAATCTTACTTCTGCTTTCTGGTCACATTCTACAATAGTTTTGAAAAGTTCAGCTTTACTGTCTGAATAGGTTATACACTCAGGTACACCATTTACAAGTAAACACATAGTTGCAACCAATTTAAACATGCAACTATTTAATCTACTTTGAAAATCTTTCTGTTTTGATCCTGACGAATATATCTTCCCACGTTTCCTGTTCTGTGACCACATAGGTCTTCTTCTCATCTAGATGCTCTTCCTCCAGGAACAAGGGCGTATCCTTCTTGTCCACAACTATAAACCTAGCATGAGCACAGGCATATTTCAACATAGGATTACTGAAATCTCCGTTGCCCTTGGGCCATAGGAAAACTGCAACATGATCCTCGGGAAACTGCTTGTTGAGTGTGTGGATTATCTGGTCTGGTTCCTCTTCTGATAAACTGATGAGACAGAAGCTTTTTTCATGATTGTGCTGTATCTCCTCACCGTCGTACATAGTGATCGAACCTGTGTTGTTTCTTGAGAATTTCATTTTTATTGTCATATTTTTCCTTTTAAGTGCCCCACTTCTGTTGCAAGGCAGGGGCCGCCCCTGAAATTGTTGGGTATTACGCCGCTAATCTCAATTCAGCTTTGCTTGGTAACATAAATGTTAGGTCAGCAAAACCTAATGCTTTTTTGTTTGCATTTATAAACTGGACGTATCCTCGTGCCTACTGGGTAAACTCCTAAGTCCTTTACTCATCTGTCGAAACCGATCACCCCCGTAAAGCATACCTAGATATGTTTTGCGTGGAAGATGGTGGAGGTGCAGGGAATCGAACCCTGGTCCAAAATGTTTATTTCGACTCAATCAACATCTACAAATATAATTATACGTTAAGGTTGACGTCTTGTCAACTTTATGCTAAATTATAGTATATGCCAAAAAACAGAATATTTAAGATCAGTGACGGGACAGAGACCAAGGAAGTTGAAGCCATGTCTTTCAAGAAGGCCGTGAGGTCATTTCAGGGGTCTTCTAAAGCCAAGATGATAACTATCGAGTGGACGACGAAGAGAGGTGAAGAATTCTTCAAAGAACAACAGATTCCATTAGGTAGAAAGAAAAAATTAAGATAATAAGATAAGGTCAGAAGTCAAGTGAGTATAACAAGAAATCCGTTAATCAAATTGTTGGTAAGACTTAGAATGATGTACGCAGATGTGCGTGGACACCATGGTAAGAGATGGGACTACGAGCCGGGCGAACACTACATGGGCATCAAGAAGAGCAATTACTGGAAGAGGAACCACAAAGTCAAATGAGCAAGGTGATGTTGACAATAATTGTCGTTTACACATCAATTTTCTTGTATGGTTGCATCACACTGATATAAAATGGGCAAAATCACAAACAGATATTGGGTAGTAGAAGGCACACACAAAGACCCCAACGACCAAGACACAATAGATCACAGCACAGAAAAACAGTACGGTCCATACGAGAATGAAGCTATGGCCAACACTCAAGCAATGAGTCTGATACAGAAGAACGTTGACGACTTCTATCACAGGGCTTGGGTCATCACAAAACATTAGTACGCACTAAACTTACAGTAGCCATCACAGTAAATAATACTGTCAAGGGAGAGTAATTGTTATGTTTAGGAAGGCACAGAAACGGACTGATTACTGGTCCAGGATAAGGAAGAAAGCACCTAAGGTACCTGACATCACCTGTCCTGACATTGACTATGTGCTTGATAAGTTAGAGAAACGCATGGGTAAGATATTGACAAAGACGCAGTTCAAACTGATCGAAAAGAAAATAGAACGATTACGCAAGGCCAATGAACAGTTGAGGGAATCAGGTGTGTATTGGCACGACACATGCAAGGAAACTGTGAGGGATCTCCTGGGCAAGAAGAAGTCCAGATAAATATTTTTATGTGGAAAGTAATGGTAATAATATGTACATTGGGCAATCCCTGTTCAGTATTTCAAGAGGATCCTGTGGTCTACTACAAGACCCAAGCAGAATGTGTAGCAGTGGCACAGACCAAAGAAGCACTGTTGACGGGATCATTCATGGATATAGGGTTTACTATAAGCAGTTCTGCCGCAAAGTGTGATGACTTCCCTGAAGCCTAGTTGATCTTATCCTAGCCTGTTGACAAACTCATAATATATGTTATAATAGTAGAGTAATTTGGGGTTCATCCTATTGTAGGAATTCTGCTCCGGGTTGCATACATTAACAGATATAATGGAGTTCGCATGAACAAAGTAAAAATGTTGTCTGACGTCGTAGCAGAAGTCAGAAAAGAAGCACCAGAGGACGTACCAAACTGGTCAAAGAGGTACGAAGAAGCCAAACAAAATTTACAAAATCAGATAATGAAGGGCAGGATGTTGCCGAGGGGTGTGGAAGATCATCCGTTGGCAGACTTTGGGTTCAACTATTCTGTGCAGAGGGATGTCAGAGCAGGACACGTAATGAACATAATGAGAAAGTTTGATCCACGTGTATGTTGCCCTGTAAGTGCTGTGAAACGTTCCGATTCCAACACCTTATACATATTTGACGGACAACACAGAGCAGTTGCACTAGCACTGTTAGGATATGAGAAGATACCAGTCACGATAGTGGAGACAGACGAACCGGCCTTTGATGCAGAAGCATTTGAGATAGTGAATGATTCAGGAATACTTAGAGCAGGAACGGAAGAGATACACAGGTGTCTACTGCACAGATACAAAATGGGGGAGATAGAAACTGAAAGGGTTGCTACTGCACACATGGTACAAGAGATATTTGATCGTGTGGGTATAGACCTGGAGCCCAAGAGGGTTAGGAAGAGTTCTGGCAAGTGTGGACCTAACAAACATTACTTCTCACATTTTGACTACGCATACAAAGGTATCAAGATGGCAGGAGCAGAAGGATTAGAGTCTGCCCTACGAGCCATTAAGGAAACATACCCAGATGAAGACGGTGGAGAGATAAACCAGGGTCTATTCATAGGACTTATGAAACAGTACCAGCTGGGCAGTGAGGCCAAGAGATTGAAAAGATTGCCTGCAGATTGGATGCTTAAAATGTTACAAGCAGTCAAACAAGGAATGGGATCAAGTGGAGCATTGATACACGCCGCGGCCAAGAAGCAATGGCAACATGCAAACGGTGTTGGTTGGGACGCACCAGTGGCCATGGGTCACTTGTTAAGAGAAGTTTATCTCATAGAGGACGGTGAGTTCGAACCCAGCTATATGCCCAACGTGACACTCAAAGTGTTCGATGGAGACATAGCACCAGACTCCGAGGCACAGACAGCCTTGAACAAGTACCTAGAGAGAAAAAGTGAAGCGTGATTGCTTCTACAAAGTAACGGTAATAACATGTATCCCAGACTCTATCAACATGTTCGAAGACGAGGAAGTGTACCACTGGGGCTACTTCCCTTACAGTTGGGTAATGAAAGATGTCAAACAACTGTACAAAGACGGAGCAGATGCAGTGTTACTCGAAATGATAACAAAGGAACAGTTTGATAAAAGAATGGAAAAATACAAAGACCAACAAGCATGGGAGGAATACCAGACCAACGGAATATGGAATGGAGAATAAGCATATGATAGACTATCAACGCCTTAGTAACCTACCTGAGATAAACTTCAAGAGCAAGGAACGTCCTGCATTACAGGAACTGGCTCAGTATGTAGACGAGATGAAGTTGGGGTTGTTCAATGACAAGTGGAGTACCGCCACCAAGAAACACATCAAAGGTTCGTTGGCATTGTACATCAGGACCATGCAGAAACAGTTGGCACCCAATGGTGCACACTACAAAGCAGTCGAGGTGGGCAAACAACACCTAGAACATCCTATCCCACAGACCAAGATAATAACGGCATACCTCCATGATAAGTTGACTGCTGAACAGGTTCTGCAGATGCCACTGTGCATCATCGATGACGCAGACAAGCACATATTGGAGAACGAATGGCAGACCGTGGCAACATGGGAACATCCTTTCAAGAGATACAAACAGGCAGGTTACACAAGGACGATAAAGAATGTCAGAGGCGATTTGATTGACTTCTCTACATGGACCTTGCAAGATCATTTTAAAATGTTAGGGGTGGTTGACTCTTTTTGAAATATCTATATAATTAGGATAGCACAAACAATCTATAGGCATCTGACCAGTTTTCATTTGCTAATAACATAAGAGACGCTCTACGTCGATGATGGATATAGATGCCCAGGAGTAGGGCGAGGCTGTTTATTTTGCCTATGGGTTGTTACAGCTATATAAACATTATGCCAAGCGAAAAAACAAAGAAATTACTAGAAGGACTAGGAAAGATAACAGACTCTGCACCCAAGGCCTTCGTGCAGGAGAAATTCCATTCATACACAAATAGATATTATCCAAATACTTTACACAAATTGCCAGCCATATATGACAAGGCTAGGAAAAAAAAGGACGAGGACAGTGAAGAGTACATCATGATAGATAGGGTTTATGGTTCGATATATGAAAGTGTCCTACATCAAAAGGATGGTTCACTGTACACAGGCAAGCTCTACAGCAAACGTAGACTGATGACCCGTAAGGATCCAATGACCAACGAGAAGAACAACTTCTTCAGTCCGTGTGTTAGCACAGCAGATGGTAGATGGTTTGACAACTGTGGATTACCCATAGAAGCACCAACCAAACTGGAACCTGAGAAAAAACCAGATCCAGAAGAACTAGAGTTGGAGAGGCAGAGAAAACTGGAGAATGCCAAGCACAGAGAAGCGGCCATATTGGCCAACCTTAAATAATTGTATGCTGAAACAAGAATACAAAAAACTGCTAGACAACAAGCCATGGCAGGAAATGGAAGATCATTTTAACAGTCTTCCAGTTACAAACATCAACCCAATCACGCAGTTAGATATCAACACTGATCAGTGGATTCAGTTTACAATAGATAATTTTGATCTAGCACAGCAGAATTGGGAATCTCCAAAACCTCATTTCACAGAGTCTGCCAATAAATGGGCAAGGATAAACAACGAAATGGGCAGGAACGAACACAACACATTTGAACTGAATTACGGAGTCAACGGTGATTCAAATGAAAAACTCAAAGAACTTTTAGGCAGTGATAACATAAAGAAGTTGAACGCTGATCCCGACACAGTATTAGTGAGATTACTGGTCAAGATGCCTGGACACGGTGTAGCATGGCACTATGATAGCAATGGTAGATACATGACTAAATTTCCTCACGTTGAATCTAGCAAACTTAAAAGATTATGGTTCTCAATACAAGATTGGCAAGATGGCCACGCTTTTCAAATATCAAAAACAGTTTTGTCAAACTGGAAGAAAGGTGAAGTTTATCAAATACCATTTGGCGTTGGACACGCATCAGGAAATTTTGGATACACACCTCAATACACAGTGTCATTTACAGCGGTTATCAAAGATTAAAGAAATAAATAGTTGTGTAACGCCATCATCTAGATGACGTCGGCAAAGTAAACGACCCGCAAGTACCGAAAGAGAAAGCCATACAGAAAAGGGCCGTGCCGTGTGCGAGAATTCGCTAACTCTAATCATTAGTATAGTACAGGATGGAACAATATATTGACTCCTATTGCCTTCTGTGCTATGCTAGTCAACAGGAGACAGACATGGAAGTGAAAAGAAAACTTAAACCTAGCGAGATCAATGCCAACTACGGTGATCTGCCTGAGGACATAAATTCATATATCAAAGACAGTGTGATGGCCAAGCAACCGGAGATAGACCTTTGGGACTTCATGGACACACGTCCAGACAAACTATACGAGGAATGGGCTTACGAGGTAGGGTCTGATATGACCACAACACACGAAGCAAAACCTATAACAAGATTAAACATAAACCAAGATGACTTCTTTAAGTTTATGCAAGAGAACAGGCACACGTGTCAGAAAAAGTATTACGAAGCAAGACCATATCACAACGGTAGAAGTGAACTTACAGAGAACTTCCCAATGAAAGTTGGATACAATGCAAGGAACACAGTTGAATACAACTGGGGTCTGTATGGCGACAGCAACAAACAGATAAAGGATCTGTTGGGTGACAGACAAGTATGGGACGAACAGATTGGAATAGATTACGATACTGCACTCATAAGACTTTTAGCATACATGCCGGGTATGATACTACCATGGCACGTAGACAACCTGGGCAACTGGTGTAGGAACAACAAACAGCTCAATCCAGATATAGACACGCAGATGTGTGACCTAGGACCCATCAAGAGATACCTAGTTGCAATCACAGACTGGCACTGGGGACATGTTGTACAATTTCAGAATAGCTACTTTCCCAACTACAAAAGCGGAGAGGTGTATGACTTACCTATTCCACAGCCACACTGTTCAGCGAACATGGGCATGAGATTGAAAGTGACATTGAGTATAAGTGGAGCCAAGATAAAGTGAAGTTAAAACATCCTATATCAGAGGCAAGACTTAATCCTAAAGATGCGGTTCCAAAAGAGATACTGGAACAGTATCCTTGGCATTGGGATCCTATGGAACCTAATCATACAGACGACACACACTTCATGAAGAACATAGAGTTCGATTGGCAAGGACTGGGCGATTGGGCAATAAAAAAATGCAACGAACACCTGACTCCACAGAAGTATTGGCGATTTGATTACGAGCAAGATGCAATATATCATGCAAAAGAAAATGTGAATAACATGCCAATCAAGGAACAAGCGTTCATGGCATTCAAGAACAACACACACAACGAACACAACAGTCAATACTTCAAGATTGCAAACGAGGAATTCGAACACTGGCAACAGCCACTTAAGAAGATGTTCCCCAACCTAAAGGAAGATAACATGGGCGTCAGTCTATTCGTGCAACCACCAGGACACACAATGTACACACACGTTGATACCTACAGCAGTTTCATAAGGCGAACCGGAGATACCAAAGCAGACTACACTGTGTTGAGAAGATACATGGCCTTTGTCAGAGATTGGGACTTTGGGCATTTCTTCCACTACGGCAATCATTGTTTCAGCCAGTGGAAAGCTGGAGAGTGTTGGGACTTGGTTCCGGGTGTTTATCACGGAAGTGCAAACGCAGGAATGAATCCAAAAATCACAATACACTGGAGTGGTGAGCTCAAAGATGTTGGATAATCAATATTTTAAAAAGTATCTTGAGGACAGGAAAATAGATCTGTCAGAACACCTAGAGCTAGACAAACTTTGCACACTAGAAATAAATCCAAAAGAGTTTGAGGACTTTGCCAACGCACACAGACAGGAGGCCACAGTCAAGTGGTATCATCCCAGACCATTCCTAAACAGCACAACCAATGAACAGGCAATCAATGCCAATTGGGTAGGCTACAACGAACACAACACAACAGAGAGCAACTGGGGACTAGCTCCTGCACACAACACTACACTGAAAGAGTTGGTGGGCAAACACAACTTTGAAGCACTGGGTATAGATCCAGATAAATCATTATTAAGATTGCTGGAGTACATGCCAGGACACTCCCTGCCTTTGCATTGCGATGGATTGGAGGGATTCAAAAGGTTGTATGGAGATGGTGATGCCACTAGATTCTTTGTTGCTATAAGTGACTGGGATTGGGGACACGCTCTACAGGTACACGACAACATGATAGCAAACTGGAAAGCAGGAGACACGTACATAGTTCCTTCTGGAGTATTTCATGCCAGTGCAAATTTTGGTATAGCACCAAAGTACACATTAACTATTACAGGTGTACGAAGTTGACAATAGCAGTGATCGGAGCAACAGGCAATCTGGGTAGAGCATTGATGACTATCCCAAACACAATATCCTGTCCCATAAGATTTGAAAATGCAGACAATTTCAAACAGTGGTTTGAAGAAAACAAAGATGTAGATACTGTGTGGTATGTTGCAAGGGCTTGTAGGAAAGCAGGTGTGCGAAGAAGTGTTGACACATTCATGTTGGAACAAAATGCCATGTTGAAATTACTAGAGACCAGAGCAAAGGATTGCAGGTTTGTTTATGCTTCAAGCAAAATAGTTTATGGCCTAGGTGGAGTTAGCGATAATCCAGATGAGGTACTACCCGTACTAGTGGTGGCAAAGCAATTCAAAGATACAAAGATTGGAGTCTATAACTGTCCAGAATGGCAACAAACATGCACATTAGACATCAACAGACTAGATAACCAAAGAACGATTTACGCCACAACAAAGTTGGCAAATGAAAATTTAGTGATCAAGCATTGTTCCAATTTTAAGATTGTTAGGATATGGGATATAGTTTAACTAAATATCAGTAGGAGTCAAAAAAACCTATAGGAGACAAACTATGTACAAGTTTGAAACTAAGACAAACGAAGAAGGCGTGATAGAGAATGTTATCAATCACCAACCTGAAGGATACAATCCTTCAACAGGTATCTATGCTTCTTCATACATCTTCCAAGGCAACTGGGAAAATGAATTGGAGGCTCTAAACTTCACAAAAAGAGGACAAGCATTTAAAGAAGTTGAGAAAGTCGACGCCGAGAAAGGCCAAGACACTCAATATCTTTACAACTCTTTTAGAAGTGCAGACGGCAAAGATACAACACATGACCAACTACAAGACTTCTGGGCTGAAGAAAACCCGGCAGACTACAAAGACACAAATTCTAAAATTGCTTCACCAGAGCTAGCCGCTATATGCGATTGGTTCCAGTGTGAGAAAACTAGAATTAGGATCTTCCAACAACAACCAGGTGCTTACATGCAAATGCATACGGACTTCGACAATCAACGTGGAAACAAACACGGAGAGACTCTAAGGATTTTCGTGCAGTTGACTGACATGCCCGGTGGTGCTTGGTACAGATTCAAGACCGCTGATTCAGAAGTCAGCATAAACTTACAAAAAGGTCAATTCTTGATTTTCAATCCAGATCATACTGGACACCAAACTCAAAACTTGACTGATCTACCAAGAAATGCTTTCATGTTAGTGGTAAAGAGGAACGCATGGTTAGATTCTCTAACAGAGAACGAAACTATGACTTTCATCAATACAAAAGAACTAGCAGACAAATCAAAAGTCGCATAATTCTTTACAAATTTATAGCGGTATAGTATAATATCGCTATAGATGAACAAATACAAAAATAATCATAGCTATGAACTGGAAATATACAGTAGGTGAAAAAATCTACACTCACCGGTTTGAGGCAGTGGTCGAAAGCAATAGAGTAAATCAACCTATATATTTCCATGCTCCTCAATCATATGAGCAGTTTGATTTTTCTGTGCCTGTTGATACGTCACTAGATGATCTAGCGTCTGACCTTGCCACACGACTGCGTGAGCAGTATGATAAAATTACATTCTGGTATTCCGGAGGCACAGACAGTGATTACATCTTAGACACTTTTCTAAAAAACAACATTACCATTGATGAGATAGTTTGTTTAAAACGTGGATTCAAAGAAGCTGATTGGGAAATAGATAATTTTGCAATACCAAAACTGGACAAGGTTAAAAACCAGTTGTTGGACACACAAATTAACATCATGCAACCTACAATAAATGACTACGAGAAATACTACAAGACATTTGATCAAACAAAAATCAAACAGGGTTGTGTAAACTTTGCAGGTTGGTTTGGACTTATGCAACAGAACTTCTACATAGGATACCAACGAGAGAAAAACACACTGGTTTTGACAGGACATGAAAAACCAGCAATCGTAAACGTGGGTGGATTGAATTACACGTATTTCCTTGATGTTGAGATCGAGCCACATCCAGATGTGTATAACTTTTTTATAGATGAACCATTGATCCATTCCAAGCAGTCACAGTTATGGTTAGAAAGTATTAAAAATGGTAAAAATATAACCGACACGTCTGCAGACGACCGTGTCAACTGCCTATACAACCGCACACCAGATGATTATCCAAACACAAACAGATACTTTTTTAACAAGCCAGATAATTTTATTCCATATAAATCTAGAAAAATTCGCTATCACAACACAAAAGAGAAATTGGCCATAGACTACTGCATTAAAAATTGTCCTCAAGTTATAGATCTTTGGCTCAAATATTTAGATCAACTTATAGAAGTTACTGGTACCAAGTGGTGGAATGAGGACACTCCGGAGATGTGTCCTGTAGGAATACTTTCAAAATTCTACTGTCTCGACAAAAAGGAAGTCAAAACAGTTGATGATCTATATCCTGATGGTTTTAAACCCTAATAAAATAGGGATTTTTACGCTGGTTGACGGTTATACCATTACCATGTATAATAATGGTAACAAAGGAGACAAAAACAATGTATAAATGTTCAGCAAAAGCAAGTTTGGTATTAGATCAAATTAGATCTAGATGCCAAGAAGACACACAGACTAATAACAAGTGGAGAGGCAAATCAGGAAACTACATGTACATCATGGGCAGAGAGAATGCCGATGGTAAGGCTACAGGTGTAGTACACAAGATCGCAGAAGACAGTTCTCACAAGTTATGTGGTTCATTCAAGATCTTGAGTGATGGTATTATCACGAGGTTCACAGGGTTGTCAAAAGCAGACTGGAACAACGCAATGAGAAATGCAGAAGCCGAGTACAAAGCGAAGTACGAAGCGGAAACAACAGAAACAGCAACAGCACAAAAGGTTGCAGTATAAATTGACGATGCAGAAGACGTGGGCTCGAGTTCCCCAAGTGCCAGAGATAGGCCAATTTCTAAAAATCTCGGCCCACACGCATCTTAGATTATGTTAAAACAAACACAAACATCAATAAAACTTGTAATTTATTCGATACTTGTTGTCGCAGTAGTGATTGGTGCATCGTTCATGACAGGAACTTTCTATCCAAACTATATCACGATCAACAAGTTAGAAGACGAAATACACAAGCACGAACTGAAAGTAGTAGAGGATCTTGGTTTGAAAGAACCTGAATTTGAGTTCTCTGACCAGGTTACATTTGTAAATGCCACGTCCAGATGTGTAGCATACCTAAACTGGACCACTGACAGAAGTAAAAGAGTTCCTATCAGTATAGTGATAGCAATGGCCGGTATAGAGAGTGCATGGGGTACAAGTAGATTCGCAACAGAAGGCAATGCACTATTTGGTGTGAGGACTTGGAGTTTGAAAACAGTACCACACATGAAAGCTATGGGAAACCCAGATGCCAATTGGGGTGTCAAGAAGTACTCATCCAAGTGTGACTCGATCAAGGATATGATCCGTATCCTGAACACACACCCTGCCTATGAGAAGTTCAGGTTATACAGAGAGGATCAATTATTAGCAGGCAAATGGAACTACAAAAAATTACTATCAGGAATGACAGCATGGAGTACTAATCCTGATTACCAAAAAATAATACTGCAGACCATAGTTGACAACAAATTACCTTAATAGTATAATAAGTTATGGGATTCATACAAATGAAACTACGAAAACGTATGCGGATCAAGATAGCCGATACGAAAAGAAAAAGAGAGGCACAAGCAGAACACAAGGTTTGGCTTGAATCTCAAGGGCTCGACGACAAGACCCTGAGGAGAAGTGTAAAAGACTTCAAAGGCTACGACATACCTAACTACACACCAGACCCCAACCAACCCAAGTGCGGAGACAAGATACCCGTAGGCACTGGCAACAAAAAAGAACATATGCAGTACTCGGGAGAACGTAAACTGCTTGGTATTGGCATGATGCACAAAAGCAATCTTGTGCCTATATGGGACAAAGAAGGTGCTGAAGAAATATCTACAATGCGTAGAAATTAATCTATAAAAGTCAATAAAAACAACACTTCTAGCAAGATCAACCCTGGTTGACGTATTTGGAAATTGTGCTATAATTGTTTTATGATTAGACTAATAATACTATTTGCAATCTTCCTAGCGGTATATCCGATGGTAGGAGAAGGGTGGGCACAGTTCAGCAACGACTTCAATGTTGCTGGTGTCACTGATTTTGTATCAGAGTTGGTTGCAAACTTTAAACAATAAGGACGACAATGAAAAACATGACTAAAGTAATCTTGATGTTGGTAACTGGGCTATTGTTGGCACAGTGTTCTACATACAAGATCAAGCCTGACATGAACAAAAGCGGAGTGGTAAACAAGACACCTAAATGGTATGTGTCTTACAATCACGAAACTATGTTCAAGTACCAAGAGGCGGCGACAGCAGTTTCTCCTGACATGGAGTTGGCTGTGAAGAAGGCAACACTTTTGGCAAAAGCCAAACTTGTTGATAGGATCAATGGTGAGATGAACAACAGAACCACTATCACAAAGAACGAAGCAGGAACCAATGAAGACCTGAACGTGACAGTAGGATCTCAGGATGTTGTTGTGAACGTGATCAAAGATACACTTGCAAGAGGATACGAAGTCACTAAACAAGAAATGTTCCTAACTAAAACTAAATCTTACAGAGTTTACGTAATGATCGAAGTCAGCAAGAAAGAAGTTGAAGAGATCATTAACCAAGTGAACAAAAAAAGAGTGGCCTTGATTGATACAAAAAGCATCAACGATCAAGCAAAAGAAATACTGAACTAGGGCTATGAAAAAGATTTATTATCTTATTGCCCTACTGTTCCTCACTCTAGGACTGGTCATATTCTCAACCACTGCTAAAGCAGGTGGTCCATGGGACAATCAGTATTGTGATGTTGAAGTGACCAAGATTAAAGTGGTCAACGAGAAAGGGGAAGTCATAGAAAATCTCACAGAAGAGAAGATGGTGTGCAATGACGGAGCATCAGACTTTTTGTTTGACATGGGCATAGCAGACAGTTGCCAGATGTACACTTGGGACATGCCTATAGGAGAAGTTGTAATAACACAAAGACAGATAGCCTGTCACAAAATGAATGGGGAATATGAAATTGTTCAAGGTTACCATAGTATTGATTAGCCTACTGCTGACAACATCAGCAATGGCAGGAAGTAAAACACCCGGAGACGCAAAGGGACACATAGGCGATATGCCTGCTCCCAAGTGGTTGGGCGATGAACTCAAATACAGTATGCCTGCTTTCCTGTTCAGACGCACACAATACCTAAGATTCAGTTTAAAAAGAGAAGAGAAGAAGATGCACGAATCCGCAGTATTCTTTGCCCTGACAAGCACAGAGAATGGCAGGATAGTGAGTTGGTACAGTAAGAAGCGTCTGGCCGCTGGCAAGGTACGTGTGATACACTCATACCCAATTTCAGGCGGATACTGCCGTACATACCAAGCATACATCAAAGTAAACGGCAAAGAACGGCACACGACCAATAATGCCTGCAAATATATAGGCACACCTAGTTGGTCATTTTATAAATAATCAGTATAAATAAGTTTATAACACAGGAATTTAAAAATGGCAACAGTTCAACCAAGACATGAAAGAAATGACCCAAACGCAGGAATGCAGGGTGCATATTACACAGTAGACATCGCGATGAGTGGTTTCTTAGACACAGAAACAATCAACGGTGGAAGATTATCACCGTGTGCGGCAAACGACTTTGCTACGAAGCCAACTACAAAGGCTCAATCATTATTAGTTTCAAGAGCACAGTTAAGATACAAGATAATGCTTAACAATCTTCAGATCAGATCAAACTGCAAGATCATAAACATGGTTACGACTTATGCCGCGGATGCAGGTGATTCACCAATCACAGACATCAACTTTGGTATAGTGTTCGAGAACGATGATTTCGTTCCAACAACAGGAACAGCGTCAGATGGATCAACAGCTACAACGACAAAAGTACTTTACATCCAGGACAAGATCGCAGAAGCACTTTACGCCTCTCACACAGAGAAGATGAGTGTGTTCAATCCAAGTTCAAACATAGGTCAGATAGCAGACGAAGAAGTATCTGTTGGACCAGTGTTGCTTGTAAGCCAAGACGACATCTTAGACGGGATCACAGTGGCAGAAGTGGCTGGATTCAGATCAAACGTTGACGCAGAAACACCTACAGACAACGCACTAACATACTCAGCAGAGTAATAATCATTACCTTTTACTATAATTTCCTCGAGAAAGTTCTGATTGGTAAATAAATACAATTAGAATTCAAGGAGTAACAGAATATGCAAGCCAAACACATCAGTGACGAAACTGCCGCAGACGATAACGGTATATCAGCATCGGCCCAAGTGGCTAACAATGCCGCTTTGACTATTGGCGGAGCATTACACAGTGGTGGTACAGTCACACTCACAGGTGGTAGGATCGTAGTGATCACATCAGGCAGTGATGACTCAGCTATAGATTTCACTGTCGTAGGCACAGACGTCAACGGAGATGCCTTATCAGAAACAATCGATGGTGCCGACGGTGCCGCATCTACTACAGCACATTTCAAAACAATCACAAGTATCACAGCAGTTGGCGATCCAGCAGGAACAGTGATAGCAGGTACCACAACAGGTGCGGCAGATGTGATTTCAAAGGCAACTTGCAGACTGCACAGCATGGACATAGTGTCCGGCGGTACAGCTGGAGTAGTAAACTTCCACAATGGCATCACAGACGGTGTACCAGGAACAATACTGTTCAAACATAGAACACTAGGCACTGACAACACTGCCCCAGGTCATATCACATTTGGTGGAGATGGTATCCTGTTCGATCAAGGCATGTACGTGACCTACACAATAGGTCATATAGACATGATGAACTTTTTCTTCAACTAGTACCTAAATTACCAAACGTTCACAAGCATTATAATAGGCAGTGTGTTATATTAAATACACTTACAAATGTTTATAGCCATACTCACACTCTTATCAGCACTGTCCATATCCGGCGTTGCAATATTCTATTCGGTTATTGGACTGGCGACCATATTCCCTGGTGCATTCGTGCCTGTGGTTATAATGGGCGGGGTGCTTGAAGTTGGGAAGCTGATCACGGCCTCATGGCTGTACAGGAACTGGAAGTTCACACCTTTCATGCTGAAGACCTATCTAACAACAGCAGTGATAATACTGTCGTTGATAACGTCGATGGGTATCTTTGGTTTCCTGTCCAAGGCACACCTTGAGCAGAACCTTGCTTCAGACACACTGATACAACGTATACAGATTTTAAACGACAAGATTGACAGCGAGAAGAACTCTATCGCGAGGCAGAATGCAGTTATAGATAGATTAGAAAACTCCATCGATAGGACCAGCGGAACTGCTAACAGTGACATAGAAGTACAACAACAGATCATAGCAGACGCCAACCAAAATTTAAAAACACTACTTACGGTCGAGACCAACACGGCGAAAGACCTAAACGATAGATTAAAAATTCTAGATAAAAATGTCAGCGATATACTGACTTCAAACAAATCATTCTTCAACGAAGAGAAAGCGGCCGCTGATCTAAAAGCATCACAGAAACAAGAACGTGATCTCATAGCAGTCAACATTAAAGAAGCACAAGACAGAATCTCAGAGCTCAAAGCAGACCACAAGGCAGAGACCTCAGAAGCAAAAAGTATAATTGCCAACATGAGGGCGGGTTCGCAGGACAACAAAGGCACTTACACTCAGGACATAGATACAGCAGAACAAAAGATATTTGATGCACAGGGCAGAATAGACTCATTCATAGTCGAGAAGCAACCACTTGAAAAAGAGATGCTGACACTGGAAGCAGAGATTGGACCTGTGAAGTACATAGCCGCACTGGCTGTGGATTGGGGTATTACGGACCAAGTCGAGACTAGCAAGGCTGTAAGGTGGGTTATACTGCTGTTAATCGTGGTGTTTGATCCACTTGCTGTTCTATTATTGATCGCGGCAAACCAATCATTGATGAGGAGATTCCCTCCCGAGGCACCCAAACCACAAGAAGTCATAGATCTAGAGAAGCCAGACGAAGAGGATGTGACTCTTAAATGGAACGAGATGATGGGAAAAACAGATGCAGTGAACAAGATGGACGAAGCCACAAACACACTGAAAGGATGGAAAGAAAAATTAGAAGCATTCAACACCAAGGTACCCAAGCCTGAGGACAAGCCGCTAGAAATTATACAAGAAGATGATGGGGTGATACCGCACATAGATCTAAAGGGTCAAAAAAAAACTGAAGACAAAGAAATAGCAGTAGATAAAGAACTTGAAGAAATGAAGTTCGAACGTTACGACAGAGCTAACGAAAAGAAAATAGCAGAAGTAGTAAAGAAAGCTAGAAAAGATGATGGCTTTGACCTAGACGAACACGCATACGACATGGAGCCGATTAAGGACAATGACGAAGTGCTAGATAAGATCATAGAGCAACACGAAGAAGATATCCGTGAATCTGGAAAAGAATACGAAGATCTTGACATTGAAGGATTTCGTCCTGGGAAAGTTATCAAACCAAAAGCCACAGTAGAAGAAGCACTTAAGATGCCAGAGTCTGAGAGTGTGCAAACACCCATACAAGAAAGAATCAAGCCGGACCTTACAGAAGTTATAGAACCTGAAACTGAGGTGAGGCCCCCAAAGCCGATCCTGAGTAATTGGCAGAGGGCTGAATTACTCAACAACTTCCATAAAGAACACGGCAACTTCGAAGATGTAAAAGAGTATGTGCAGAATGAAGAACAGAATAACACTACCAGCTGGAAGAAAATTAAAAAAAAATTAACCACGGAAGAGGACTACCATCAAAGAATGGAACAGAGAATCGAGGAACTAATGGCCAAGGTTGATGCAGGCGAAGTGCAATTAGAAGACTTGACTCCAGAGGATAGACAAGTTATAATAGGAATAAGAAATCAAAACGAAGGTTAGCAATTACCATGGGACTAAATTCAAAAATGTTTGACACGCTAGGTATGGTCACACTGGTGACACCACCATCTATGATGAATCCTGCCGAGATAAGTTTCACACTTGTTGATCTCAAGGAAGAAGAAAAGAACCAGGTTGCGACACAGCTTAATAAACTGTACCCCAATGATAATATTACTCTTTTCATCTATGGCAATAGCGGCGACAATAAATGGCTTAGACAGGCCATGACAAAATCAAAATATATTTTAACGAACAAAGATGCACCTGTGTGGATAGAAGATATAGCACCAGAGGCAAAAACTCATTACATTTCTAAAGAACAAACAGTAGAACAAACATTTAAAAATATCAACAAGGAAAGTGAGGTCTAATGTCTGAAGAATCTTTAATATGCTCATTCTGTAGCAAGTCCAGAAAAGACGTGACCAAGATGATCGTGGGTGCCAAGAAGACTTCCATATGTAACGAGTGTGTAAAACTTTGTGTTGAAATTCTCGATGAGGACATAGTAAAGGCCCGTAAGGAAAAACTTTACTCGGGTGACAAGAATATACTGAATCCTGTGTCCATAAAAGAACATCTTGATCAATATGTAATAGGACAGGATGCCGCTAAGACTGTGTTGGCAGTTGCAGTGGCTAACCACTACAAGAGGATTGTACAACCACCCATCGACTTTGACCTAGACAAATCAAACGTAATGGTGTTGGGTGCCACTGGTGCAGGTAAGACCCTAATGGCCAGAACCATAGCAAAATACCTAGATGTGCCATTCGCCATAGCAGACGCCACTACACTGACTGAATCAGGATATGTTGGCGACGACGTTGAGAATGTGGTACAGAAACTGTATGCCAATGCAGACGGAGACATAGACAAAACACAGAAGGGAATAATATTCATAGACGAGATTGATAAGATATGCAGGAAAGGAGAGAATACCTCACTGACCAGAGATGTGTCAGGTGAGGGTGTGCAACAAGGATTGCTTAAAATTGTAGAGGGTACGGAATGCAGAGTACCACCAATGGGAGGCAGGAAACACCCCGATCAACAGACCATTACCATAGACACAACAAACATACTTTTCATAGTGGGGGGTGCTTTCACAGAACTAGAAAAACAGATAAGAAGGAAAAAAGCATCAGGCGGCATAGGTTTTGGAACCAAACTGCAAGAGCAGGACGAAAGAAATTATCTTTCCGATGTACAACCAGAGGATCTTATCAAGTATGGACTGATACCTGAGTTCGTTGGTAGGTTCTCTATGATCACAAACATCGACCCATTGAGCGAAGCACAGTTAATCCGGATACTGACCGAACCAAAGAACGCCATATTGAAACAGACACACTACCTGTTCGGCTTGGACAACATAGACATTGAGTTTACCAAAGAGGCCAAGCAGAGCATAGCACGTAAGGCCAAAGAGCTAGGTACCAACGCAAGGGGACTGAAAAACGTAGTAGACACAGTGGTTCTGCCATACCAGTTTGACGCAGAAGAGATGAGAAATAAAGGTGTAAGCAAAATACAGATAACTAATGAGGTGGTTGACAACAGTGCCGACCCTGTGTTAGTATTTAAAAAAGCAAATGGAATATCAAAAAAACAAAACTAGACCCAAGTTCAAGAAGACAGAAAGACCGTTAGGTTTCCAAGGATACTATGTGGAAGTGCGTGAAGGTGAAGATGCCGTCAGAGCATACAGGAAGATCAAGAGATGGATCAAGGAAGACAACTTCATAGATCAGATCAAAAACACAAACACCTACAGAAAACCGTCAGAGATCAAAGTAGAGAAGAATAAAGAACGTAGAAAAGTATTAAGAAAATTACAAAGAGAACGTAATGACAATATATTCTTGGGCCGTTCAAACCGTAGATAATAATTTTACCAACCACACTCGTAATTTGACATATAATGCATATATGTTATAATAAATAAAGTTGAAGATTGCTTTAGATAGGATCTTCATTATTACTAACTCGCTTAAACTTAAAAGGAGGAAAGCACATGAAAAACAATCTA
>Ga0307488_10000508_pt1 | contig 32222 bp, 20 predicted proteins | sample SB02metaG_FD_202248 | JGI IMG/M metagenome (GOLD analysis project Ga0307488, IMG submission 202248) | Sea-ice brine microbial communities from Beaufort Sea near Barrow, Alaska, United States - SB 0.2 | ecosystem: Environmental > Aquatic > Marine > Coastal | place: USA: Alaska | collected...
CAGTATTTCACGATAAAGACGGCGACGGCGTAGCTGAAGATTCGCAGATCCTTATCGAGAATATCGCGTTTGGTTTTGCGGACCGTCCAGCCGATCATACGACGAACGGAATCGACATGGGGATCGATGGCTGGATTTACATCGCGGGTGGTGATTTTGGTTTCATGAAAGCCAAAGGGACGGATGGAACGGAGCTGCAACATCGTGGTGGGGGCGTGATTCGATTTCGCCCGGATGGATCCGGTCTGGAGGTTTTTGCGACCGGCACTCGGAATATTTTGGGAACTCCAATCAGCCCGCTGCTCGATATTTTTGCGCGGGACAACACCAACGACGGCGGCGGATGGGATGTTCGGTTTCACCATTTCATGGGGCTTGAAGATCACGGATACCCTCGCCTTTACAAAAACTTCGCAGACGAACACGTTCAGCCGCTTGCCGATTATGGCGGCGGATCCGGCTGCGGCTCAGTTTACATTCACGAACCGGGGTTCCCGGCCGAATGGGCGAACGCACCATTCACCTGCGATTGGGGAACTGGCGCCCTTTGGCATCATTCCGTTCAGCGAAAGGGCGCGACGTTCAAGGAAATCACCTCGCCTCAGCCGTTCATCAACATGACTCGCCCAACAGACGCAGATGTCGATGGAATGAGCGCGGTTTATCAAGCCAGCTGGCGCGGTCCCGCAACGTTCAAATGGGCTGGCCCAGACGCAGGTTATATCGTGCGCGTAACCCCAAAGGGATTCAAACCTGAGCCGCTTCCGGATTATGAAAAAATGTCCGATGCAGGACTCGTTGCAGCGCTCGACTCGCCAAGTCGAATTCGGACGATGGCTGCTCAGCGGACGTTGTTGCGCCGTGATGAAAACGATGAAATGACCAAAGCACTTCAAGAATTCGCTGAAGATTCAGCAAAGCCGATTGAAGCTCGTGTTGCCGCGCTCTTCGCAATTTCTCAGCGTGGGTTCGACAAAGGCAACGCTGAAAAAACGCTCAAGAACTTCAGCAAATTCAACAGAGATCCCGATCTCATCGCTTTCACGATGCGCGCATTTGGCGACATGAAGATTGGAAACTTCCCCACGGGATTACTGAATCACGGCATGGGTTCAGAAATGGCACTCGAAAACCCTCGTTCCCGGGCCGAGGGAGCAATCGCCTCGGCTCGCATCAATGCCCCGTTTGCAGGCCCTCAAATCAGCGCATTGTTAGGTGATGAAGATGAAGCCATTCGTCACGTTGCCTTCCGGGCACTTGCTAAGATCGGTGACTACGAATCCTGCCTCGCTGTTCTTGATTCAGAACCCAACGGAAAATATGCGGCCTTCGCTCTCATGCGAATGCACAATCCCGATCTGATCGACGCCCTGATTTCACGGCTGCTTTCAGAAGAAAGAACCATCGTTCGTCAGCGGATTATTTCCATCCTTGCTCGGCTCGCTCAACGAGAAGCTGAGTGGACTGGCGACAGTTGGGGGACTCGACCTGACACTCGCGGGCCTTATTACCAACCAGAGGCCTGGGCCGAAACCGACAAAATCTTGTCCGCTCTGAAAATGGCACTTGAGTCAGCGAAGCCTGACGAAGCCGCGTTCATCGTTCGCGAAATGAGCCGTAACCGGATTCAATCAAACGACGCGTTGAATAGTATTCTCTCACTCGCGAAGAAGAATCCTAAGGTGGTTCCCGATGCAGTGAAACAGCTCGCTGCTGCCGAGTCAATTCCGCCTGAGGGCATCGATATTTTGCTCAAAGCAGCAAAGTCGGATGGTTCCGAATACGGTTTCGAGACTATCGCGGAATCAGTCGTCACCCTCGGAAAAACAGATGCGAAAGACGTGGTTAAAGTTTCGCTCAGCGCTCTCGTAAAACTGCAGGACAACGTTTCTCAAGCAACTATGCAGGTTGCAGAAGCTAACAAAATCGAAGGAGAAGCTGAGAGAAAATCGGCTGGTAAATATGCAAGACAAGCTGTCACCGATGCTAAGAAGCTGCTAGAAACCGCCTCACAAGGATTTCTGAAATCCGAAAAGCTCGAGAATCATCACCTCGCAATTGAACACATCGCAGCCGAGAGCGCGGATACCGCAGAAGGCCTCTGGGCCTATGCAAGCTTGCTCGAATTGGCTTCACGCAAAAGCGGAAGTCCGGAGTCCCGCGAGCTGTCTCAGAAGGCGATCGACACCGCTTGGCAAATTCCAAAACAGAAAGCCGTGTTGATTAGCGCCGCAGGGACGACCAAAAACCGGTCACTCGACGACCGCATTTTAATCGCTCTCGGTTCGCCGGATCCGGTAATCAAAGCCGCAGCAAAAAGCGCAGCAAAAGCACTCAAGCTGAAACCGCGCCCGGAAGATAAGACGCCGAAAATTTCGACATTGGATCCAGCCAAAGCTCTTGCAGCAGTGATCAAACACAAAGGTGAAGTCGCCGTCGGCGAAGCCATCTTTGCACGCGCCACCTGTGTGGCTTGTCACACCGTTAGCCAGGACGAGCCGCAAAAAGGACCTTACCTCGGGAACATTTTTGAGACTTACAAACGGCCCGAGCTCGCCGAAGCAATTCTCAATCCTAACAAAACCATCGCCCAGGGTTTCGCCACAAATTTGATCGTCCTGAAAGATGGAAAGACCCAAATGATGGGATTCGTCACCGACGAGCAAGCTGATCAAGTCACCGTGCGCGACATCGCTTCCAAAGAGCACAACTTCAAGAAAGCGGACATTGAAAAACGCGAAGAGCTGCCCATGAGCATGATGCCACCCGGATTGATGATGAACTCCAGCGTGCACGAATTCGCGAGCTTGTTGGATTACCTTGAGAGGCTGTCCACGAAGAAGAAGTGAGACTGCTTTGCGGAAACTGACACGCCTTTTTTCGTGTCAGCTCGGACTGCTTATTGCAGGAGATTCTTTCAACTTATGAAGCAATTTGTCCTCGCAACAATTCTGGCTCTGCTCATTTCGCCCGCACTTTCGGCGCAGAATAAATCACAGCCCAACATCGTTTTCATCCTCGCTGACGACCTCGGCTGGGCTGACACCAAGCTCTACGGCCACACCGAACTTTATAAAACGCCGCACATCGAGCGACTCGCGGACCGCGGCATGACGTTCACTCACGCCTATTCTGCTAGCCCGCTTTGCTCGCCGACACGTTCAAGTATTCTCACGGGATTGCACCCAGCGCGAACCGGACTGACCACGCCAAACTGCCACCTTCCGAAAGTGGTTCTTCAGGCAAGCGTTCCCAAAACTACCTCTCCAGGTCAAAAGTCGGTGCAGCCGCTTCCCGTTACACGACTCGATCCAAAATTCGAAACCATTGCGGAACGACTCAAAGAGGAAGGTTATGCCACGGGTCATTTTGGAAAATGGCATCTGGGAAAAGAACCCTACTCGCCTCTCGAACACGGATTTGATGTCGATATCCCGCATTGGGCTGGACCGGGGCCTGCCGGTAGTTTTGTCGCCCCCTGGAAATTTCCTGACTTCGATCCCGACACTCCGAATCAACACATCGAAGACCGGATGGCGAAGGAGGCGGTTGAATGGATGACGGCAAATAAAGCGAAGCCGTTTTTTCTAAATTACTGGATGTTCAGCGTTCACGCGCCGTTCGATGCAAAGAATGAGCTGATCGAGAAATACCGCCCGAAAATTGATCCAACCGATCCGCAGCGGAGCCCGACGTATGCCGCGATGATTGAAAGCATGGATGACGCGGTCGGAACGTTGCTGGATTCACTCGACGAATTGAAAATCGCAGACAATACGGTGATCATCTTTTTCTCCGACAACGGCGGGAACATGTACAACGAAGTCGACGGGACAACGCCAACCTCGAACGCTCCCCTCCGCGGAGGCAAAGCGAGCATGTATGAAGGCGGCGTGCGGGTGCCGATGATTGTGAGTTGGCCCGGAGAAATCGCTCCCGAATCTCAAAACGATGCTCTGGTGCAAAGCTGCGATTTTTATCCAACGATTTTGAATATGCTGGGCCTGGAACCATCGCCTGACCAAATTTTCGATGGAGTCGACCTGACGCCGACGTTTAGTAATCAGCTTCTGGAGCGCGAAGCAATCTTCACTTATTTCCCACACGATCCTCCGGTTCCTGATTGGGTTCCGCCATCGGTTTCGGTTCATCGTGGCGACTGGAAATTGATACGGTTATTCTTTCAGGGAGAGGACGGCGCACATCGACACCTGCTTTTCAATTTGGCGAACGACATTGGCGAAACCAAAAATCTCGCGTCCGAAAAGCCGGAGTTGCTCAAAGAACTCGATGCCTTGATCGACGGTTTTTTGGCCGAAACCAAAGCAGTGTTGCCAGTGCCAAACCCCGATTTTGATCCAGCAAAATATCGCCCCGAGGAAGAGGGAAAAAATCGGGTCCGCAGCAAAAAACCAGCACCTAAAAAAGCGAATGGAACGGTTGGCGGGTGGACACCACGAAGTTCCAAAGCAGCACTGAAAGACGGAATCATGACTGTCAAAGCCGCCGGGAAAGCGCCCTTTCTCGGTATCGGAGCTGGAGTCTCAGGTCCCGTGACAGCCACCTTTCGCATCCGATCCAAAAACGGTGGTGATGGAAAAATCGCCTGGGTTCCCGCTGATAAAAAAGAACGGACGGTGCCTTTCAAAACCTCCGGTGGGGAATGGCAGGATATCGAACTGAAAATCCCAGCCGAAGGAAATCTCGGCATTTTTCGAATTTACATTCCTGCACAAAAACAGACAGTTGAGATCGATTGGCTGGAACTGAAACCCGACTCAGGAAATCCGAGACGGTGGGATTTTGTAAAGTGAAGTAGGAATTCCAGTGTCGATCTTTGACAGATTTAGCGCAACTACGTTGCCAAATTCGATACTCTTTTTTCCGTGCCTTTTTTCATCAAAAACGCCACAGTCTATCGTTCTCAAAAAGTCGTCTCACGATCCACCCCTGTTGGTTCATCGAACAGACCCTATTCGATCGAAATGACTTTTCGAAGCAACCCTATTGACTCGACGAACGAACTCTGTTTGATCGTTTTATCCAAAATTTAAGTTTATGAAAATCCCTATCGCCTTGGCCTCACTTTTGTCGCTTTCGTTGATGCCGTTCACATCGAACGCGCAGGACGAAGGTTTTAAACCTCTTTTCAACGGAACAAACCTCGATGGCTGGGATGGAAATCCTGCGTTGTGGTCAATCGCTGACGGCGTCGTCACCGGAAAAACAAAGACTCCTGAAGATCTGAAATACAACGAGTTTCTGATTTGGCGTGGCGGAACTGTGAAAAACTTTGAGCTGAAAGCGAAGATCAAGGTCGAGGGAAACAACTCAGGTATTCAATACCGAAGCAAGGAATTGCCAGAAGTCGGAAAGTGGGTCATCAGCGGATACCAGTGCGATGTTCACCCAACGGCGGAAAACAATGCGATGATGTATCACGAAAAAGGGCGCGGCATCATTGCTAAGAACGGACAAGACGTGGTGGTCGATCCTGATGGCAACAAGTGGCTCGTCGCAGAGCGGGATGCTGTCGCAGTGGACACCGCGAAGTGGCACGAATACACAATCATTGCGAAGGGCAACCAGTTCACTCATAAGGTCGACGGCAAAGTCACCGCGCACATCATCGACCATGACAAAGCCGGCCGTTCGATGAAAGGCTTGCTCGCTCTTCAAATCCATCGTGGACCTGCCATGACGGTTCAGGTCAAAGATTTGATGATGAAAGTGCTACCGGATGGCGGCAACATTTCTTACGAAAAAACAAATATTCCGAATGATGCGCAAATAATCGAAAAGCCTGCGCCAAAGGGAAAGGGTAAAGGAAAGGGCGCTCCGAAGGCGATGCCAAAAGGTAAGGGAAAAGCCGTACAGGCTAAGGCAAAGGCGAAAGCCAAACCAAAGCGCGCTCAAACCGTCGGCCCCCGGGTCGGGCAGAATTTCGCGACACCTGTGGACCGGATCAAAGCGCTTCCGGGTTTTGAAGTTGAGTTGCTGTATTCGGTTCCCGGTGGCGATCAGGGATCGTGGGTTGCGCTTTGCAGCGATCCAAATGGTCGGGTCTACGCCAGCGATCAGTATGGCGATTTGTATTCGTTCGATCCTCCGGCTGCCGGAAAAACATTGAGTGCGGGCGACGTGAAAAAATTACCCGTTAACATCCGGGCGATCAACGGAATGGTTTTTCACAAAGGGGCCATTTGGGCCGGAGTGAATGATTACGAAAAGAAAATCGAAAGCGGGCTATATAAAATTTCAGATTCAGATGGAAACGGTGAGCTCGATAAAGTGGAGTTACTGCGAGGGATTGTTTCGTCGGGAGATCATGGCGTGCATGCAGTGGTGCCGATTCCGAATGACGGCGGTTTTTTCCTGATCACAGGGAACAATGCGGATCCAGTCCAATCTGAAGACTCCTCCCCTGTAGCGGAACACTGGGCGGACGATCACCTTTTGCCACGGATGCCAGATGGCCGTGGTCACAATCGCTCACGACTCGCTCCTGGCGGGATCATATACAAGGTATCGCCCGACGGTAAGAAGTTTGAGAGATTTGCCTCTGGATTCCGCAATATCTATGGCGGCGATTTGAATTGCGACGGCGAACTTTTCACCTACGACGCGGACATGGAGTATGATTTTAATACGCCCTGGTATCGCCCGACACGCGTGAACCATGTCGTTAGTGGCGGCGAATACGGTTGGCGGAACGGGGCCGGAAAATACCCCGAATTTTTCCCGGATACTGTTTCCGCGACTTTGAACATTGGCCCGGGTTCACCGACTGGAACTCGCTTTGGATACGGAGCGAAATTCCCCGCCAAATATCAAAACGCATTTTACGTTCTCGATTGGAGCTGGGGGAAATTGTATGCCGTTCATTTGACGCCGGATGGGGCGAGTTATTCAGGGACGAAAGAAGATTTCATCACTGGAGCGCCACTGCCGATCACCGATTTGATCATTCATCCGAAAGACGGCGCGATGTATTTTGCAATCGGCGGACGACGCGTGCAATCAGGGTTGTATCGCGTCACCTATGCCGGGGACGAAGACACGACGGCCGCACCGAACGTTTCAACCGCTCCCAACAAAGCGACGCTATTGCGTCGCGAGCTCGAGAAGTTGCATGGCAAGCAGGATCCGACGGCTGTAGCAAAAGCGTGGGAGCATCTCGATCACGTTGATCGTCACGTGCGCTGGGCAGCGCGGATTATTTTGGAGCATCAGCCTGCTTCTGACTGGGAAGAAAAAGCGCTCAATGAATCCAATCTCGGCAAACAATTGCCTGCCCTGATGACCTTGGCGCGAGTTAGCGAAACTGGCCCTGCTCATCGGGAACAGGGGGCAAAAGTTGATGCCGAAACGCGCGACAAGATTCTGAAAGCGCTCCTTAAAATCGATTACGCGAAGCTATCTCATCAGGAGAAACTCGTCCACGTCCGAACGATTCAAATTGCGCTCCACCGCGCAGGCGATCCTAACAAAGACACTACTGATGGCCTGATTCGTCAGCTCGATCCGGCTCTTCCCGCTGATAATTTCCAGGAAAACTGGCTCCTCCTCGAAACTTTGGCACATCTTCAGGCGCCGAATACGGCCCGGAAAGGCATGGTGCTGATCGCTTCTGCAATCGGACAAGAGCAACAACTCCAGCACGCACGCAGTTTGCGTTTTCTGAAAACGGGATGGACTCCCGAACTTCGCGAGGCACAACTGAATTGGTTCCTGAAAGCCTCGAATTACAAGGGTGGAGCGAGTTTCGACAAGTTCATTGAATTCATTCGAAACGACACGCTTGCTACATTTACCGATGCTGAGAAAAAACAACACGCGGAACTCATCGCGAAAAAAGCTGAGAAAAAATCTGCGATTGAGAACGTAGGGGCCGCTTTCGTCGGGCGGACTCCAAAAATGTGGACACTCGACGAGCTCAGCGCAGCCTCTAAAAAGAAAGGCGCGATGTCAGGGCGAGATTTTGTAAACGGTCGCAAAATGTTCTCTGCGGCAGCCTGTTACGCCTGCCACCGTTTCGAAAACGAAGGCGGCATGACCGGACCCGATTTGACCGGTTCCGGAGGCCGATACAGCCCGCATGATTTGCTCGATCAAATCATCAATCCCAGCAAAGAAATCAACGAGCAGTTTGCGCCGATCGTCGTGACGAAAAACAATGGCGAAGTCGCGAGCGGTGTGGTGGTCAACTTGAGCGGCGACAATGTGACCCTGAACACCGACGTTTCGAATCCAAATCAGCGGGTCAACATTGACCGCAAAGAAGTGAAGAGTCTCGAAGTAAGCAAAGTTTCTCCGATGCCACCAATGCTCCTCAGCATGCTGACCGAAGATGAAGTCATGGACCTTGTAGCCTTCATTTTGAGCGGCGGCGACAAGAACAACGAGATGTTCAAAAAGTAAGAGGGACATCTAAGTAGATAAATCCTCGAACACGTGATTCGGGGCGTTCGCTTTTCTGCTAGGCTTCATTTTCGAACCAACAGGGTCTGATTGCTAATGAAACCCTGTTGATTCGCAGTCTGTGCCATGAAAATTACTGACGTCAAAACGGTTCTTCTCACCGGCCCCTGTACTGGTGATCCGTTTTTGTCGGAATTGCGGAAATGGCGAAGCGCGGCATTCATTGAAATCCACACGGACGATCCAAATTTAATCGGTTTGGGTGAGACTTATGCTGGATATTTTTGTCCGGAAATAGTTCCCGAAACCATCGAGTTTTTTAAGCCAATCTTGCTTGGTCAGAATGTCGATGATATTCCGGAGTTATGGCAGCGAATGTACCACTGCGGAAATTTTTGGTGTCGGGTTGGCCTAGGCGCGTCGGTGCTATCGGGGATCGAGGCTGCGCTGTGGGATTTGAAAGGGAAGCTCGAAGGCAAGCCGGTTTGTGAATTGTTAGGGGGCGGAACGGCGCATGAAAAATTACTTTGTTACGCGACGGGCGGGCCATCGAATTACCCGACGGATCGACTCGCGGAGAAACTCGATTTTTATCAATCGCTTGGCTTCAATGCCGCGAAATTGGGAGTCGGTTCGTATTCACAAGAGGACGGCTCGCAGCTTTCAAACGACGCAAATGAAGCGGCAGATTTCGAAGCCGGAAAGCTCGATTTTGTGCGTGAACGCTACGGTAGCGATTTCAAACTGATGCTCGACGGGCACATGGGAAACAGCTCGACACACACGTGGGAAACCGCCACAGCGATTGCAGTGGCAAAGGGGTGCGAGCCGTATGATTTATTTTTTTTCGAAGAACCGCTGCATTACACGAATCCGTGGGGCTACGCCGAATTGTGCGCTGCGACCTCAGTCCCGATCGCAGGCGGAGAGTGTCTCACCGCGGATTACGAATGGCGAATTTTCATCGAGCAGGACTGTTTCGACATTGGCCAGCCGGACGCTGGCTTTATGGGTGGGCTTGGCGAATTCATGACGGTGGCGAAACGTTTTGAAGATCACGACCGGAAAATTGCGACTCATGCCTGGGGCTCGGGTGGTGTCTTGATGCAGAATATACACTGCGGTTTTGCTTCCCCCAACACGGCAATACTCGAGGTCCCACCAGCCTACGGACCGCTCCATTCGGAGATCGTCGTCGACTCTTTCCAGATGAAGGACGGATTCGTTTTACCACCAACAGCACCCGGCCTTGGAATTGTTTTGACGGAAGAGACGAAATCGAATTTTCAGTTCAAACCAGGTAGCGGCGAATACAACAATGTCCCCGGTAAAATTCTGCCAGAGCACCAAGAATGACCAAAATATTCGTCAACATGCGGCCCGATTCGGCCACGATCGAACGGCTCGAAGCGCCCGGAAATTTTAAATTTGATGTGATCGAAGAGCATATCGAAGGAAGCCGCCGGGATTTTGATGAAGCCCGAATCTCCAATGCCGACGTGATGTTTTGCGATCATCCGCCTGCGAATTTTGACGCAATGAAACAGCTGAAAATGATTCAACTGGCATCCGTCGGCTACACCCAGCTCGCAGGGCTTGAGCTTGCAGAAAAGGAAATTCAAGCGTGTAACGCGCGGGGTGTTTTTGATGTTCCAATTGCGGAATGGAACATTTCTATGCTTATCAATCTGGCGCGGGACTTTCGTGGAATGATTCGCAATCAAGAACGCGGCGAATGGGATCGCGATGCCCGCTTTCAAAATGAAATTCGTGGCGCGACTGTTGGAATCTGGGGCTACGGCGGCATCGGCCGCGAAACAGCGAGGATGGGAAAACTGCTGGGATTGAAAATCCATGCGATGACGCGAAGCGGCCCTGCCAAATTTTCGAACATCTACGGCATCCCCGGCACGGGCGATCCGAACGCGGAACTGCCGGATCGATTTTTCACGCAAGACCAAAAAACAAAGTTTCTCGAAGGACTCGACTTTCTAATTCTGGCAATGCCGCTTTCACCAGCGACCGAGGGAATCATTGGCGAAGCTGAATTGAAAACTCTGCCCGATCACGCATGCGTGCTGAATCCCGCACGAGGCCCACTCATTCAGGAAGCTGCATTACTGAAGGCGCTAAATGAAAATTGGATCGCAGGCGCAGCACTGGACACTCACTATCATTACCCGATGCAGCCTGATCACCCGCTTTGGAAAATGCCGAATGTGATCATGACACCGCACATTTCCGGTTCCAGCGGCAGCCCACATTTTCTGACGCGGGTTTGGGATATTTTCGCGCAGAATCTGGAGCGTCTCAAGACAGGGGAACTTTTGCTCAACGAAATTGATTTGAAATCTGTCAGGTGACTCCTCACGAAGCAATAGGGTACGCTCGATGAACCAACCCTATTGGTTCGTAATTTAGGTCAGGCGCGCAAAGCCGCTATGTTTCACCGGCCCTCCGATTCTTTCTTCGATTTTGTCGTCGGAAATCGCAGATGCGAGGATCGCAAAAACTTCGTCGAGAGCTGCGAGATAGGCGAAAACATGGCGAGCCTCGTGAGCGAATGTGGCATTGAATCCTGCGCTGGAGAGATAACCGCGTTTCAACATTTCCGCCGTCATCAACGTCGTGAGCGCGGCGGCTTCGGGATGATTAAACGCCAGAATGGCCAACTCCGGGCGGCCCGGAAGCGTGATAGAGATTTTATGTTTATCAGCCAGTTTTTGCCACCCCTCGATCACAAGCGTTCCGATTTTATTGAGATGTGAGGGCACGTCGACCACCATCATTTTTCGAACACATGCCAGCGCTGCAGCGGGACCGACGCCCTCGGTCCAGAACGTGCTGGAGATGAATGATCGTTGCGCGGCTTGCATCACCTCGCGCTTACCAATGATCGCACCGATCGGAAAACCGTTTCCTAGAGCTTTGGCAAACACAGCGATGTCGGGCGTGACACCGAATTTTAAATGCGCACCTCCCAGGCAAAGTCGCCAGCCACAGGAGATTTCGTCGAAGATGAGCGGTGTAGAAATCTTGTCGCATCGTTCGCGGACGCCTTCCAGAAATCCGGACTCGGGATCGGTGAAACGCGTCGGTTCCATCACAATTGCAGCGAGATCGTCGCCGTGCTCAGCAATGAGGGCATCCAACTCGTCGAGCGTATTGTAGTGAAATGTGAGGGTGTTTCCGGCGAGTCCGGAAGGAACTCCCGTGGGATCAAGCCCCGGCAAAAGGTGTCCACCGAGAGCATCTGAATTTTTGTCGGATAGATTTGCAGCGAGATACCAATCGTGCCAGCCATGATAGCCGCAGAGCGCAATTTTGTCCCGACCGGTCGATGCACGGGCGATGCGAACAGCAGCGGCCATAGATTCTCCACCACCGCGAGTGAAACGCGCGTTGTCCGCCCACGGGTGAATTTCGAGAAGCAATTCAGCTAGCTCGACTTCGTCATAGGTTTGAAGAGTCGACATCGAACCAAGACTGACTCGGCGAATTACAGCAGCATTCACATCGGGATCAGAAGAGCCCAGAATCGTAGAGAGAATTCCGTTGAGACTCATGTCGATGAAACGGCGACCGGAAATATCGATCACCTCGCAACCACGTGCCTCGCGATAGTAGGCTGGCCACTGATCGGGAGCGAACATCTCAGGGCGCTTACTGAGAAGCTGCGTGCCGCCGGGGATGATCTCTTTAGCGTTCTGATAGGCTGCGTTTACATCCGGCATCTCGCGCGGCAGCGGAAGATCGAGAAGTCGACGCGCTGCGAGGCAGAAAATTTCTTCGATGTCAGTGGAATCCAGATTCTGGTTCTCGCACGCTTGTTTGAGAGCAAGAAGTGATTCGATACCGAGCAAAGTTGGTTTTGCAGTTCGGGCTTTGGAAAAGTCGGCACGGATCTCATCAAGCCATAAAAAATCATCGCCGAGATCGACGCAGCGGCTTCGCATTTCAGTGACGCAAAAATCAGCGCCGAAGAGCAATCGTGTTGGACCGAATACTTTTAGGATTGCTTCAAATGCAGCGGGTTCACAGGCAGCAGAGGTGTCGAAAAAAACGTTGTCGAGACCGCGAATCGACTCGATTCCCTCGACGGTGTGCTTTCCGCAAAATCCGCGAGCGGCATGAGCAAGGATGAGTTTTGCGTCAGGATAACGAATACAATGTTCGCGGATGTAGCTTTGGTTCTCGTGCTCTGCAAGGGCGCGCGGCAGAACCATGTGAAGCATGATGACGAGACCATGTTGTTGTGCGATCTCCCAGGCCCATTCGGGGATGAATTCTTCGGTCGGCGCGTTGAACGTGTCTTCGCGATCGGCGAAGAGATGATACACTTTGAATCCGACAAAGTTGTCTTCAACGATCTGTTTCTCAACCTCCGCAGGATCCTGACTCGGCGTCAGAATCATCAAACCAAGTGAATTAGGATCGCCTTTCATCTCATCGGCGAGATGGCGGTTCGCGCCATCAATATCTAGGATTCGTGTTGGGAAAGGAAAAAACAGCCCCCCAGTCGGACACCTATCCGGCATCCACATCGAAAGCCGCTCGCCGTAAGTCGCACGCGTCACGACGTCCGGACCCGCTGCCGCAAGCGCGGGGGTCGGTGTTCCGAGATCAACATTTCTCCACAAATGCGCGTGGGCATCAAACGAATCCGGCGGGACAAAATCTTTGAGATTGCGGTCCCATAAATCGAGATCGAATTCGCTGACTTCGGCCCAAACGTAGGGATTCACCTCACTCATCAGTCACGTAAACGGAATAGATTTTCACATCACCGCCGTCGGGTAGCTCAACTCGAAGCGCGTATGACTTCCCTGCGGGAATTGGCTTTGCTAGAGGCACTGCGACACGTGTTCCCGATTCCGTTACCTTCGCCACGGCACCAGCGATCGGTTTCGCATTCTCATCCAGCAGTTGAACGGTGAGCGGTGCATCAGCAGAAACACCTTCGACATTCACGAGAACTTTTGCGGGTTTGGTCGACTTAAAATGCGCCGTTTCGAAATGGGCCGTCGAATCAGCAATCTTCCGTGACGCGTAGCCGAATCCATCGCGGCGCAACGTTGCCAGTCCGATTTCCATTGTCTTCAGCTTTCCACCGGTGTCCCAATGCGAATACCAAATCATCGTTTTGTCACCTTCATTCACAAACGCGTGGCCCTGCAAAAGCGCGATATCATCCCACTCCCCCGGCTCGCCGCGTGCAATGACTTTGTGATCAGGAATCGGTTCGCGGAAGTGAATCCCGTTGTTGCTTACGACCAAACCGAGATCGACTCGCACGCCTTTATTCCAATATTTGCCGTCCTCCGGTTTCTTCGGCGCGTCCTGCCACAAGCCATTCAGACCGATCATCACATTCCCGCGATTCCACATTCCTGCACCCATGTGACCCTGCTGACCTTTAATCGGCGTCGAGGTGAGCTGCCCGACCCGAGCGAGGCCGAATGCCTTGGAATCCGACCATTGATCAAAATCTGATGAGCGATAAGTCATCGTTCCGCGACCAACATCGCTGCCATCCATCCGCCACATCCACGGCGAAATAAGCTGGCCGGGCGCGTAGTAAAAGTTGCCGAATTTATAAAGGGCCGAAACCTCGAAGCGTTCGTTTCCGGCATTCATCGGACGATCGCCCACCACTTTCCAGCTCAATCCATCAGCGCTGGTTGCTGCTATAAAGGCACCCCAACGTCGCTCGTCCGGACCAATTTCACTTCGCCCACCACGCACATCTTTGAATTCCGGATGCGCAATGTAAACCGCTTTGTAGCGGCGATTGGGATCGGGATCGTTTGGTTCGTGGAGGATGCTGAGGAAGTCATTCACCTTCCCGAGCGACGGCACTTCCGATTCGATCAGGCAAATGTTGTTCTTTTTGTTACCTTTGAAATTGACCAGCCCGAGTTCCGGTTTCGTCCAAGTGATGCCATCGTCGCTCTCCGCGTAGCACATCGGCCGCCACCAACCGGGTGCCTGGCCAGCCGCCAATTCGACCTCAAACATCCCGAGATACCACATGCGAAATTTGCCATCCTGTTTCAAAACGGTGCCGTAAAGGATGGCGTGGCCATGATCCGGCGCACCTTCCGGACCGCGTCGCAGGACCGGATTTTTCGGATGCTTTGTAGCTGTGACCGGCGTGACGAACACGTTGTTCCGCCACGGAATGGCGTGGTCATCGAAAGAAAAGAAAACGGCTTCGTCGGTTTCGGGCCCGCCGCCGACCGAGACTCCAGCCGTTGCGAAATTTGAAAGCGAAAGGGCCGTCAGGCCAAAAAGATAAGACAGTTTTTTCATCGTTCTGGTGGGTCAAAGGGAATTCTATGCTTCAGGAAGTTTCCAGTGCGCTTGTCGAAGAACAGCCAGTTTTTGATCCTTCAATTTCTCGTACCACACTGTCAGCAGCGATCCGTCACCAAGCTCGACCGTGCTCGGATACCCCAGATCACCGCCGGCTCCGTCGCCTGAAATAATCATTGGCTCGTTCCACGTCTTTCCGTTATCCGAGCTGGTCCGCGCCTGATTTCCAAAGGGCGCGCGACGATGCCCGTAAGTCATGAGCAACCGGTCATCTTTGAGCTTCATTAAATGCGATGGCAACCCAAACGTTATCTCTCGTGGCGTGCTCCACGTTTTTCCACCATCCGATGACTCGGTCTGTAAAGTTCCCCCAGCGTCCGCTTTATTGTGATTCCGAATCTGCACAACAATTGTCCCATCGGCAGCTTCAACGCCATGCAGTTCGTGGTATCCCTTCACGACGGCGTCTCCTTCGCGAGTCGGTATTTCTGAAATCCATTGCCAGGTTTTTCCGTCGTCTTTTGATTCACAGACACCAATTTTTTTGTCGTCAGTCCACAGATTTTTGCCAGGGTAAAGCAATCGCCCGTCCTTTAGCTGAATCGGTCCGTGCGGGCTATTTACGATGGTGGGAATCCGCTCACTCCATGTTATCCCGCCGTCTTCAGAACGGATGAGCCATTGCCCAAGTTCCGCTTTCCGTTCTTCGTCTGTTAGTCTGTTGTGACACGCCGTCCACCGCTTCAATTCCTCGTCGCCGAAATTCTTTGTCTTCCAGCCATCCTGCCCGAGCCCGCTCATTCGCTGTCCCTTCTTCAGGTAAGATTCGTAGGCCAGCGAAGTGAAAGTTGTTGCAATCAAAGTGCCCTTATCGGTTTCAAGAAAACCAGAATCGCGATCATCAATCGCCCCGTCCAGAAGAACCCGCGGCCATGTCCATGTCTTGCCATTGTCTTTCGAAGTCATTGCGACCACTTGCCCAAAAGGACAAACGTGCGCAAGCCGACCACCTGACCAACTCACCCAAAGCTCACCGTTTTTCCGGCGAGCCAAGGTCGGCCATCCGCAATAATATTCAGGCCGTTGGGAAATGATCTTCGTTTCGAGAATCGTCGCTCCTCCAGTTTCCTGGGCGGTGAGTGGCACGGAAGCCATCGCTCCAATTGAAGCGGCTCCCGCTGTTTTTAGGAAATTTCGACGAGCAGGTAAAGGCGTGGATTCTTGATTCATTTCTTAAATTGTTTTCAGAGGTTTTTTCGAAGCAATAGGGTTGGTTCATCGAACAGCCCCTGTTGCTTCGTGAGGACTTTATTTTTTGATCAACTGTTTCAGTGAAGTTTCATCCGCACCGATTCCTTCCGGCACTTTCGGAGTGGCTTCCCACTTCGAAGTAGGATCGCTCCCCATAAATTTTTGGAAGTCGGCAAAGGTTTCCGGCGTGTAGAAAGTATGGACAACCCGCAGGCTTTTCAGATCATAAATATTACCGTCACCGCGCCAGATCGTATTCCGGTAGGTCTGCACCTCAGGATGAAACTTCCCTTTTCGAAAGACGCACTTCTGGAAGTCCACAGCCCCCTTCGGCCCGAGTAACACATTGACTCCGTCGAAGGTGCAATTCTCCGCGAAGAGCGATCCGCCGTTATTGATCCGCAGTTCCTGTGCTTCCCCGCCGACACGAGTGAGTAACACATTCTTCATATTCACCTGGCAGAGCTGACCGTCTTTCAAGTGATTCCCGTCCAGCCAAAAAGCCTTCGCCGCGCTGCTTTGGATCACCGCGTTCTCGATCGAATGTTTCAGGCCGATGAAATACAGATCGAAGCCGTGGCAGTCTTTGATAAAGACATTCTTGTAATGCGTCTGGCTCGTCCCCGTGTCGCAAAGTCCTGTTGCATTTCCGATACTCACAAACCCATTAATCTGACAGTCCACATCTTCGTGCGCGCTGAATCCATCGTCTCCGCAGTTGATCGCCGCGATATTTTCATACACCAAATTCCGCTGAGCCCCGTGAACGTTATACCCATCATTGTAAACGTGCATGCCCGTCACATTTTTCACGGTGAGCCAAGATCCCGCGATACTTTGCACGATTGCGCTGCTCCGTTTCGGGTAACGGATATTCGCTTCGTCGAGTTTCTGCCCGGGCGTCAGCTTTAGATAAAAAGCATCGCCATCTTCCCGCACAAATGTCCATTCGCCCGGCGCGAGATCCTCCGGTTTTTTCAAAGGCTCGCTCGGTCCTTTCGAACAGCGGCCCATGCGCTGCATCTTTCCATCCCACAGCAAAAACCAGCGCCCGACGATGGCGTCATCCGTTGTCTTGTAAATATTCTGTCTCCGATAGAGGTCAGGCGACACCGGGGTCCACTCCTCGCTGGTGACCGGTTCACTGCCATCCAGAATCGCTCCATGACCGTCCAGCGTGATTGGTTTCCCCGGCTCGCCGTGCTTGTTCGTAAAATCCGCGCTCTCATAATACGTCCCCGGCGTTAGATGGATCGTGTCACCCGGCTGAGCCAGTTTCATGGCGCGGGCAATCGACTTCACCGGTGCCGATCTGCCATTATTAGTGTCGTCGCCTGCTGTTGGATCTACATGGAGATCCGGCGCAACCGATAAGTCTTTCTCACCATCCGGACGTCTTGCCATGGCCGCTTCATTTTCCTCCGGCGTCACATCAGCGAAGGTGGCTGTCTTCTGCGTCAAATCTACCACGCGCCACGCCAAGTCAGCTAGTCGTGGGTCTTCCTGCTGATCCCGAATCGCCCGCAACGCTTCTTCCCCCTCTTCGCCAAACACAAGGATCGCATTTCCAACCACACGCCAGCCCCAGTCGTGATCAGCTCGCTTCGGATCGCGGTGACGTCGGAACGCATCTAACAAAGCCGCTAAAACCTTCGGACGAAGCGATTTCAATTCCGTTTCATTCCGCGCCACGATCGCTCCGAGGGAAACCGCCGCGCGATTCGCCACCGCGACGCCTTCGTGCGTCAAAGCCTCCAGCAAAACGGCAACCGCTTCGGGGTTCTTGCGTAAATTTCCCAGCGCCTCGGCTGCGGCAAAGCGGGGAAAGCCTTCGCTATCGCTCAGGCCTTTCTTAAACGTCGGGAGCATTGCAGGCCTCGCCGTAGTGATCAACGAACGCATCGCGGCTTCCCTGACACCACCATCCTTCGCTTCCAACGCCGCGCGTTCGATCTCTTCTGACGGAAATGGCTGCAGGCGTCGCAGCGCAATAATCGCGCATTCCCGTAGCATGTGATTGCCATGTTTTTCAACTGCATCGAGCAGCGCCTTCGCTGAACCAGCTCCATGATTCTTTGACAGCGCCAGCGCAGCCACACAACGAACCCCGTTCTCCGGATCAAGCAGTCCTTCCTCGATGATCGGCACTGCGGCAGCATCTTTCGATGCTCCCAATGCCTGCAACGCGAGACGTCGCTCGATCAAATTCTCCGCCTCGGCCAACGGCGTCAGTTGATCGACTCCCGCTTCCAATCCCCCATCGATGATCTGTTGCAAAGCCCGCATCCGCTTTGAAACAGCCTCCGACTTCAGGGACTCGACGGTTTGCTCAGGAATAAACCCGCGAGAGAGATGCTGAATGTCATCGCTCACCGCCAAGATCGTCGGCATGCCTGCGTCCTGATATTTCTTCCAGCCATCACGAAACGGCCCTGATGTAATCACACTGACCGACGTCTCCGTTCCCCTCGCCAAAAACTGAAGATCTTCCAGCGCCTTCATCTGCGATTGGCCGCTGTTGTTTCCATAAATTAAGAGCTCATCCACCAAGCCATCGCGCACCCAGGTGTCGATATCCATAAACTGTGCCCCCGCCGTCTTCGTCAGCTCCGGCACATTCCACGACAGCGGTTGCGACGGATCATTCGAATCAATCACCATCCCGAGCAAGATCTCATGCTTTGCCAACTCCGCTTTCAGCTCGCGGAGAAACTCTGTCACGTAACTCCCGCGAAGCCGCAGCCAATCCTCCCGCGACGCGCCCCGACGAAACGGTTCCGTGCGGATATCAATCTTATATTGACGCTTGAAGTCCTCTACGATCGGATCGCTATACCCGAACTCTTCCTCAAAGCGCAGTGAGTAATTTTCCACATACGTCAGCAGCGCAAGACCATCATACCCCGCCGCGACCGCTTGCCGCACCGTCATATCCACCAACGCCGCGCGCGCCTCGGGATACGCCAGCTCGATCGGTCCTCCCTGATGTCGCGCCCCGTGTTTATCCAGCGGCGCCCACTCGGGGTGCTCCAGTTTCAGCTTCGATTCAAAGCAAAACGGATAGTCCGTAAACCCCGGCGTATCCGCAGGCGAACCCCAGTCCCACAACGTGCCCATCCCCCAAATTTCCATCCCGCGGTCATGCGCCGCCTTCACTGCCAGCTGATCAACCTTCACCGTGTCATAAAGCTCATTCAACCACGTCCAGAACGAATACGAACGCGGATTCTCCGGCCGCGCATGCATCGTTTCCAGCCAGCAAGACGCTTCGTGTCCCCGCCAATACACCCGACGCGCGTGTTGGACATCACGGAATAAATCAAACGTCGCCTCGATGCTTGCCGGGGAATCGATCGGCAGCGATGAGCCCAGAAAATGATTGTCCCCCGTGCTGACATACACATCGATGATCGACTCCTCTCCCTGGCTATTCCCCGGCAGTAATAAGGCGGCCATCACAACAGAAATCCAAGTGGCGGCGCGCTTTATCGAGGACAGTTTAATCATAGGCATTCTATATTTCGCTTTCCGCATCCACCTGACAAGTGCCGCATTCTAGTAAAAATCGAACTCCAAGTCGAATATTAGAAGAAACCGCAAAAAGACACAAACATGGCGGCATTCAAAATCGACCGAAAGAATTTTTCGTTGTACAATACTATTGGATCGCCAAACCAACCCTATTGATTCGTGAAACTCTTTTTCTCCTTCCTTCTTGCAGCGCTAATTTCTTCAGCTGCAATCGCTGCAGACAAACCTAATATTGTCTTTTTCTTCACCGACGACCAGACCTCCAGCACGATTGGTTGCTATGGGAATCCGATTGTAAAGACGCCGAATATTGATGGACTTGCGGCACGCGGAACTCGCTTCGAAAACGCGACTGTGTGTCAGGCGATCTGCTGGGTAAGTCGAACCACGATCCTTACCGGCCTGACCGGACGAAGCTACGGCACGGCAAGTAATCCCGACCAAGCTCGCCCTGACGCAGTCGAGACGCTTTACACAGATATTCTTCGCAAGAACGGCTACCGGACCGGCCAATTTGGAAAGTGGCACGCCAAAATGCCGAAGGGCTATGTGAAGGAAGATCACTTCGACGAAATGGAAGTCATCGGGCGAAATCCGTTTTACAAAAAGATGCCGGACGGGACGCTGCGACACGAAACGGAAGTGATCGTTGATCGTGGGATCGAGTTCATTAAAAACCAGCCGAAAGACAAACCGTTCGCTGTGAACATGTGGTTCAACGCCTGTCATGCAGAAGATGGCGATCGTCGCCCGGGGATCGGACACTTTGCCTGGCCGCGCGCGGTTGATGGCATGTATGACGAGACTGAGATGTATCGTCCGAAACTTGATGATCCGGCGATTTTCGATGCGCAGCCTGATTTCCTGAAAACAACGATCAACCGCGAGCGTTACTTTTGGCGTTGGAATACGGAAGATAAATATCAGACGAACATGCGCGCTTATTTTCGGATGGTGAGTGGAATCGATGGCGCAATCGGCCGGTTCATGGCTGCGCTGGAAGAAGCAGGTCTCGCGGAAAACACGATCATCGTTTACTCCGCCGACAATGGTTATCACATGGGAAATCGGGGTTTCGCGGGCAAGTGGTCGCACTATGAAGAGGCCCTTCGCGTACCCCTGATCGTATGTGATCCGCGCGTTCCCAAAGAGCAGCAGGGCAAAGTTTCCGAAACTCCGGTGATGAATTTGGATTTGCCGTCTACGTTTCTGGATTGGGCTGGAGCCAAAATTCCCGAGCGTTATCAGGGTGCGAGTTTTAAGTCGATTGTGGAAGTAGACGAGACGCCGTCAGATTGGCGAACGGAATCGTTCCATGAGCACTTTGCGGTGCGAAATCGTATCCCTGCGTTCGAAGGATTACGTAACGGCGACTTCAAATACGTTCGGTATTTCGATCACGAGGACTACGAATTTCTCCACGATCTGAAGGCTGACCCTGATGAGCTGGTGAACCTCGCGAGCGATCCTAAACATGCGGCGATGCTTTCTGAAATGCGTGAGCGCACCACGAAGCAGGTTACCGAATATGGTGGCCCGCTGGATCTACTCAAAGGCACGTTCAACGCATCGACAGTTCCGCATCCGAAAGCGAGCGCGGCAGTTAGTGACCGGCCTGGCAAAGACGGTTTTGTGAATCTGCTGCGCGCCAAAGGACTGGGTGGATGGACGGGTGATCCAAAATACTGGTCGGTGAAAGACGCCACCCTCACCGGGGTGACCGATGGCTCGCTCAAGATGAACCGTTTCATTACATGGAAAGGCTCGACCATTCAAAATTTCGATCTGCGGGTGAAAGTGAAGGTCACCAAAGGCGGGAATAGTGGCTTGCAGTATCGCGGCCAGATGCGGCCAGAGATCGATCTCGATATCGTCTCCGGTTACCAATGCGACGTCGTCGCGGATATTTCCAAATACAACGGGATGCTCTACGAAGAAAAAGGTCGTCGGATTCTTTCCCACACTGGCGAGAAAGTGATCGTCGACGAAAAAGGCCAGCCCTGGATTATCGGCAACATGGACGTGAAAGAATTCGCGTCTGACGAATGGCATGACTACCGCGTGCTCGTTCAAGGAAACCATCACCAGCATTGGATTGACGGTCACCCAACCGCTGACCTGATCGACCTCGACGAAAAAGGCCGCTCGCTCGAAGGCGTGTTAGCCGTGCAAGTTCATGTGGGCCCCGCGATGAAAATTCAGTATAAGGATTTCAAGATCAAGCATCTCCTTGACGACATGCCTTTACAGACGGCAAAAGATAATCCGATTCCAGCTGATGCCGTGGGAGTTCGTCCTCAGGGAAAATTGCCGAAGGATTGGAAAGCGCCGGTATATGGCGAGCAGTGATTGACCTTACCGCTCCCCATTTGCCGACCGCTCGGAAATAAACGAGCGGGCCGACAACCGGATCTACGCAAGCGGCGTAGACTGAGCGATATGGAAAACAAAAATCTCGCTCTTCTCGGTAAAGTCTGTTTCATCCTCGGCTTTGTTTCAATTTTAGGCTCCATTGCTATTTGGTTTCTCACCGGAGGCACCGAGCCGGAAACCAAAGCCCATGCCGAGCGGTTTGGGATCTTTGTGGGGCTCTGGGCACCTACCTTTTTCATTCTCTCGAATCGCTTCGGTCGTTTTGCTGAGAACAAGGCGTAGTCTGTTCGGGCAGCGCTTCGAATAGAGGGGCGTTGTCCACCTACGAATTCTGTCGCTGCCGTCGCTGAATCAACATCGCCAATCCGGTCAATCCGCCGAGCGGAACTAAAAGAGCTGTGGCCGTAAAAATCCAAATGCTGCATTGGAAGTCCCGACCGTTTTTTCGAATGCTTACTCGTGTGAACCGGACGCCGGGACGTCCCACGTCTTCAATTTCTGCTACACTGTAGTAATGGCCGCCTACTTTGATATACCAGTTATGATGGTAGTCCAGCCCGCCTGCATGGGCGGCGCCTGCCAGAAACAGAATCACAACAAGGCCGAGGCAGGCTTTCTTGATGCGATTTGAAATCATACAGGTTCGGTCTCGGCGCTATTCTGCCTTTTTCTGACCGGCCCGGCAATGAATTAATGCTATGATGAAGCCTTGGAAAACCTCTTCACCGCCTATGATTTCGCGTGGACCATCCGCATGCGGCGAGATGGACCCGATGCATTCTTTGCCCAACAGAATGCAGATGGCTCGCTGATCGCACGGAAAAATCACTGGCTCGATACCGCACCTGAGCTTTGCCTCGCAGCTTCAGAACACACTGAAAAACTCGTTGGTGAAGTCTGGAGTTTGGCAAAAACGTGGGGACAAATTCCGAACGGACTGAGCTGCTCAGTGGAAAATCTCGGGCGAAATTGGGAAGCTGATTTCATTTTGCTAAATGCGGCGGACTTCACGGTCGCGGGCGGCTGCGCTTGCTTCCCGTCATCATGGAATTTGCAAGAGTCGACGGGAAAAACGCTGGCTGAAGTTCACGGAATCGTTCCGGATTTGACGCCTCAGCTTGGACCGAAGATTGAACGATTTCTGAAACGAATTCCTGAAGGTCAGGCATTTCTCCGCGAAAATTGGGGGCTGACGAGAACCGCGCACCTCAACTACCACCCCGCTCTGAAGCGCGAGTGCTTGGATGAATCCGTTTCGAGTTCCGAGGTCTATTTGAGAATCGAGCATCAGTCTTTTGTCCGACTTCCAAGCGGGGTTTTGCTCGGTGTAAGAATCGAGCCGGTCGCGTTGACTGAACTCATCGAAAAATTTCCGGAAACAGCGCGGCGATTACGCAACCAACTTGCCACGATGCCCGATGCGGTGGCGATCTACAAGAGTCTCGATGCAGCAATCCCGCGAATTGTGGAATTGCTAGCAGATGTTTAAAAAATCACTGCTTCCCGGCAGCAGCTGCCCGTGCTGCATCTTTATCAAAAAACGATCCCATCCGAGCTCGTAAATCGCCGTAAAACGTGTCGGACATTTCTTCAAGCATATCAGCGCGCTTAGAAACTTTTTCGGACTTCGCTGTAGCGAGGTGCTCGCGCTCGACGTCCACTCGATCCTGAAAGGCAGAATCCAAATCCATGAGATTTTCGATAAATGCCTTGGCCGATTTGGTCTGATCAATTCCTTCAATCAAGGCACGCTCGAGCGGCTTGTTTTGCGTCAGGTGAAGCAGTTTCCCGCCGGAAAGTTCATCCATGTATTCGTTGTAGCTGCTGAGGAAAGCCTCGCGCTCGCGGGCAAAACGAACTTCTTCGCAATCGACCAACGTGTCGTAAGGTCCCGGTTTCGAGAAAAATTTCACGACCAGAGGAATCGTGTCCACCAGCATGAAAAGCGCAGCCAAAATCAAGTAGGCCCACAGCGCAAATTCTCCACCTTCCGCACCATCTTCGAACATATGGTGAAGCGCCAGAGTCTGAGTGAGCAAATCACGACGTGGCTCTTCTTTGATGCCATCAATCCGCTCCTGTTCCTGCGTTCCGATTGATGCCAACTCGCCCTGCAAACGGTTCATCTCAGTCAAGCGAGAATCAATCTGCGTCGTAATCGTTGAACGAATCGAATTCTGCTGCACAACAAATTGATCAGCCTGCTGACTCTGAACCTGCTGTTTTAGGACGGCTACCCGAGCACGCTCGTCTTTTTGACGATCGGCACGATCTGCTGCGATGAGCATAAACTCGTCCAAAATGGCATCTTCGGTCGCTTTCACCTGCCCACGCAATTCGTTCCGCTGCTCCGTCAGATAAGCTAGCATTTCACCAGATCGCTTTGTCTCTTCACGACGCCACGCGAGTTGATCATCCCGAATACTTCGCGCACGCGGCCCCAGCCCAACAATCCCTGAACGCTGACCGTTTACTTCTTTCTCGAACTGAGTCTGCCAATCATTCAACTCTTCCTGCAATTTCGCGTAGCTCGCCGTAAGTTTTGCGTCTTCGGAATCAATCGACTCGATTTTTGCGAGAAAAGCTGCCGTATCCGTTTTGACCCGCTCATCGTGTTGCGCTTTTAAATCGGGATCCAGGTCTGCAGTTGGATCAGGTTCATTGATTGAAGCGTCTTCCACCAAAAACTCGGCGCGAAACGTGTCATCAAACTTTTGTCGCTGAGCCGAGATGTCAGTCTCCAATGTGGCAATTTTGTCTTCGACTTCTTTTTTGTCGATCGTCGCCGCATCGCGAACTCCTCCCATTTCGACTTCCCGCTCTTCTTCGACAACCGAAGAAATCGTGTCATTGAAGAGCAACAATGTCAGCGGGTGTGAAATTGTCAGGCCCATCAATACTGCAACGAATATTCGCAGGAAAAACTGACTCATTTTTCGAGTGAATCCCTGAAAGGACCGATAGGTCGCCAGCAAAGCCCGGTCGATCGTGAGAATAATGAAACCCCACGCAAGTGAGACGGGAAGAATAACCTTCCAACTCTCCGTGATCGTCGAGAGCGCATACGCACACGCGATAAATGCAAATACGGTTGGAACCAGAACGGTCGCACCAAAGGCGACATATTTACGCTGCTCCCAGGTGGGGCATTGCTCGAGCGTTTCCGTGCCCGCGCCGGATAGCCAAAAGAAAAAATGCTTGGACTTGCTACGCTTTGGTGAATTCATGAGAACTGAGAATGTTAAAGGTGAGTGGAAGAAACAAAATCTTCACCTAAATCCTTAGGGAATCCTGATTGTTTGTAAATCCTTTATTTTCATAGCCCATACGGGCCACGAGCAGAAACGATTAGATCCGCTCCAGCGGACCAGACGTAAACCTTACAAAGTTATGCCTCCCATATTCGAGTCATTGACTTTAACCCAAAAACACGGCTTAATTGCCAAGTTGATATGAAAAAACTAATTGCTACTATAACCTTGGCGCTCCTCGCTTTCGCACCTGCTGCGATGGCTGATGACGTCACCTACACGGCCGGCATGACCGGCGTCACATGAGGCGGATGTAAAAAGGATGTCAGTTCGGCATTCAAAACACTTTCCGGCTTTAAAGATATTAAAATCGAAAACGGTGATAAGCCAGGCACTCAGAAAGTAACTGTGGTTACTGATGGGTCCGCTGCTCTCACCAAAAAACAGGCCATTGAAAGCCTCGGTGCGAAAGCTGCTCGTTATGTCGTTAAGACATGGGCGAAAGCTGACGCCAAAAGCTGAATTCGTTCAGTTTTAGCGAAATAACTTTCTGCTAAAAGATTCAACAAAGAAAGCCGCAGTGGATTAGTCCGCTGCGGCTTTTTCTTTGGTCAAATCGATTAACCTTCGTGGAATCCTCAAATCCCGAACGCAAAAAAACCGCATCGAATCAAATCCGATGCGGTTTTCAGGAATTTTGTTTCTCTGAATTATTGCATTCAGGAATTTCGATCACTCGCTGGCAGCTTCAGGAGTCACCGCTTTTTTGATCAACTCTTGATCTGCCGCCGAAAGCTTCGTGACGTCATATTCAAACTTCCGTCCATTTGGAAATTTGAAGTGACCCGTTGTTCCAACGACTTCAACCAGGGCGGCCTCAATTGCCTTCCCTTCGGAATTCGTCCAGCCGCGATTAGCAAACAGATCCGCTTTCCGCGGAGCCAGGCCGGTGCTGCTTGAACCCGAATCACCATCAGGTGTCGCATCTTTTAAAGCTTTTTTGATCGCTTTCTCTGTCTCGTCTGCCATTGGATGCCCGACATAAATCAGTTTTCCAGACACATCAAAAACGGCAGTGCGTGGAATTCCGTTCCCGAGGATTGGCCCTGAAATGCTTTTTGTTACGGTGTATCCAACTTTATTCTTATCGACGAGTTTCTTAATGTCTTCTTCGGAGCTTCCCTGAACTTCTGGAGCTACCACTACGAGACCTTTTTTACTCAACTTCTTGTCCATCTGAACCAGATGGGGAATTGCTGCTAAGCAAGGGCCTCACCGGGTTCCCCAATATTCGATTGTAACGACTTTTCCTTCCAGCTTTGAAAGATCAACTTCCGCACCTGAAATATGGCTGCCAAGTTTGAACTCGGACAGATTATGGTCTGGAACTGAATCCTGACCAACCGCTGTGATTCCACCAAACGCGAGGCAGAATGCGGCACTTAGACCAAACAGAATTTTCTTTTTCATCCCTTCATCATAAATCGGCAAAAACTTCCTGTCCATTATAGAAAAACGTCCTCCATCTGCATCCATCGTTCCCTCTCCCAGAGAGGAGCTACTCATTTAGGGCCACATTTTCACGGATTGGAATTCAGCAAAAACTCACTCATACTGAGGTTTGAAGACATCTTTTATGAAGCGAACACTTTTCTTCTATCTTCCAATAATAACAGCGAGCGCCACGATGGACAGCTCGGCTCAGGAAAACGCGACATTTCAGAAGAAGCTTGAGCCGTTCCTAGGGCAACACTGTTACGAGTGCCATGACGATGTCGTCGCCAAAGGCGGTCTCGATTTATTCGAGCTGGGGAACGACTTGGCAGATCCTGCGACCTTTACCACATGGGCTCGAATATACGATCGGGTCACTTCCGGCGAGATGCCGCCCCGCAAAGTAAAAGAGCGCCCCACTGCCGAACAACTTTCCAGCTTTCCGGGAAACCTCGCGCAACCACTGGCGAATGCCCACACCGCTGAAAAAGGCACCGTCTTGCGTCGCCTGAACCGGGCCGAATACGAAAACACCCTCAACGACATTTTCGGCACCAACCTGCGACTCGCCGACGACTTACCAGAAGATGCCAAATCTCACGAGTTCGACAACGTGGGTGAAGCGCTCAGCATTTCGATGGTGCAAATACAGCGCTATCTCGACGCAATCAACAAGGTGCTCGATACCGCGATTCAAAAAACCATCGCGAAACCCGAGAGCAAAACGATCAGGGCAAACTACGCGACATCGAAAGGGCTCGAGAAATTCATCGGCGACAAATGGCTTCGGCGTCCCGATGGCGCAATCGTCTTTTTCCAGAAACTAGGTTACCCCACCGGCATGTTACGAGAAGCAAGTTTCAGAACTGCTGGTCGCTACAAAATTCGGGTCACTGGCTACGCCTTCCAAGCGGAAACCCCCGTCACGTTTTCACTCGGTGGAACCACCTTTGCACGCGCCGCTGAACGACCGACCTGGGGTTATTTCGAATTTCCTCCGAACAAACAGACCACGATCGAGATCGAGCAATGGGTCGAATCCAATTACATGGCGCAGATCGAAGCGATGAAAATCGCTGACAACAGTTACGAGATTAAAAACAACGGTATCGCCAATTACAAAGGCCCGGGCCTCGCGATCCTCGGCGTCGAAGTGGAAGGCCCCATCGTCGACGAATTTCCCAGTCGCGGGCACAAACTGATTTTTGGAAACGCGCCGCGAACCGAAATCATGCCGAGCAATCCCACAACCCGCGAGAAATCGTGGTACGTGCCGAAGTGGGAAATCGCCATCGACGATCCGACTGCAGCCGCGAAAAACGTCTATCTCCGCGTGGCCGAAAAAGCTTTTCGCCGCCCCGTCACCGAAAACAACATCGGCGCGTATTTGAAATTATTCGAAGCTGAGTTCGCTGCCGAACCCGATTTCGAAGCGGCTCTGCTGACTGGTATAAAAGCGATTTTCTGTTCCCCCGATTTTCTGTTTCTCCGCGAAAAACCCGGACACCTCAACAATCACACCCTCACTTCGCGACTCTCATATTTCCTGAATCGAACCACTCCTGACGAAGAACTTCTCGCAGCCGCAGACTCTAAAAATATTGCAGGAGATCCTGCCGAACTTCTCCGCCAGATGAATCGGCTTCTCGAAAACGAAAAGTCCGGACGGTTCATAAACGACTTCACCGACGCCTGGCTCGATCTTCGCGATATCGACTTCACCTCCCCCGACCGCGAACTTTTCCCCGAATTCGATGCATTTCTTCAGGATTCGATGATCGCCGAAACTCGAACGTTTTTCCGGGAACTCATCGCCAAAAACCTTCCTGTAAAAAATGCGGTCCGTTCTGACTTCGCAATGCTCAACAATCGCCTTGCAGAACACTACGGAATTGAAGGCGTCACCGGTCCGAAAATTCGGCCAGTCAACTTGCCGGCTGAAAGCCCACGCGGTGGATTTCTCAGTCAGGGGAGTGTTCTAAAAGTCTCCGCCAACGGCACGAACACCTCACCCATTTTGCGCGGCGCGTGGGTCATGGAACGGATTCTTGGAAAAACCCCGCCGCCGCCGCCTCCCGGAATCCCAGGTGTCGAGCCCGACATTCGGGGCGCCGAAACCCTACGTCAGCTATTAGAAAAGCATCGCAACGCTGAAAACTGCAACGCCTGTCACGCCATGATCGATCCGCCTGGATTTGCTCTCGAAAGCTTCAACCCCATCGGCGGTTGGCGTGATCAATACCGCACCCTCGGAGATGGCAAAAAAGTAGACATTGTCATCCTGGGGCGCAGAGCCCAATACAAACTTGGTTCTCCTGTCGATGCCACCGGCCAACTCGCCGACGAGCGCGCGTTCGCCGGCTTCAATGAATTCCGCGATTTACTCTTGGCCGACGAAGACGCCATCGCAAAAACACTCGCCACCAAATTCCTAACCTTCGCCACGGGCCGAGAAATGGGATTCTCCGATCGTCCCGAAATCAACACCATCGTCAAACAATCCCGCGAAAAAGGTCACGGCTTTCGCGATTTGTTAGGGCTCGTCGTCACCAGCGAAATTTTTCGGAAGAAGTAATTCTACGAAGCAACAGGGTGCGTTCGTCGAACATACCCTATTGGATCGAAACGCTCCCACGAACCAACAGGGTCTGTTCGATGAACGCATACGGTTGGTTCGTGAAACTCTTTTGACGGATAGGCCCTTCTTTCACGTATTTTTTTTCGTGGAATTTGCGATTTTGCGTTATCATTTTTTTATTCATGAATGCTCCGCACATTGCTTCTAAAAATGCTCTCTACCGACGCCACTTCTTGCGGGGAGCAGGAGCTTCAATGCTTTCGCTACCTTTTCTCGATGCGATGGTTCCGGCTTTTGCAAGAGCAGCCACGACGGACGAAGCACCAAAACGATTTGTCGCGATGTGTGCGACGCTGGGATTCCACACGCCTTTTTTGTTTCCTGAGAAAATGGGCAGGGATTTCGAACTGACGCCGTATTTGGCGAAGCTGAAAGATCATCGGGATAACCTGACCGTTTTGTCAGGACTTTCGCATCCGTCTCAGCAGGGAAATAATGGGCACGCCTCAGAAATGACGTGGCTGACTTCAGCACAGCGTCCGGGATTGGCGGGTTTTAAGAATTCGATTTCGTTGGATCAAATCATCGCGGACAAAGTGGGGATTGAGACCCGCTATCCATTCTTGGCGCTGGGAACAAGTGGACGCTCGATGTCGTGGACTTCGACCGGGGTTGAGATTCCGGCTGAAAGTTCACCAGCGAAACTTTTCAAAGCACTTTTTGTCGATGGGACGGAAGCGCAAATTGCTCAGGAAATGCGAGATTTGAAACGAGGACGTAGCATTCTCGACACGGTTCTCGGCGAGGCGAAAAAGCTGGAAACTGAGCTGGGACATCGAGACAAGGAAAAGCTCGAAGAATACCTGGCTGCCGTCCGCGATTTGGAGTTGCGGTTGCAGCAGAGCGAAGGCTGGGCGGTGAAGCCGAAGCCTAAAGTCGAAGCGGAAGTCCCGCGCGATGTAAAGGATCGGAACGATGCGATCGCGAAACAGCGGATCATGAATGATTTGATCGTGTTGGCTTTTCAAAATGATTCGACCCGTGCGGTGACGTTTCAGCTGGGCGGAATGAATGCGGTTCCGTCGAATATTCCCGGCGTGCAAACGGATTGGCACAACCTTTCTCACCACGGAAAAGATCCTGCAAAAATCGATGAACTCAAAATCATCGAGGAAGCTGAGTTTGATGTGTTGAACGAATTTTTGACGAAGCTGAGCGGGATTCAGGAAAACGGAAAATCGCTGCTCGATCACACCGCGGTGCTTTACGGTTCAAATCTCGGAAACGCCAGTTCGCACAGTCCGAAGAATGTTCCGCTGGTTCTCGCTGGAGGCGGCTTCAAACACGGTCAGCATCTCAATTCGACAATCGATGAGAAAACGGAGACGCCGCTTTCGAATTTGTTCGTGACGCTGGCCCAGCGCATGGGTGTGGAAACGGACGCGTTCGGAAGCAGCTCAAGCGCGGGAATTTCCGGATTGGAGTTGGCGTGATGCGAAGGCCGAAAGTGGGACCGATTTTGTGCTTGGTCGCGACGCTGGTTGCGCTGGGGTTGTGGCCTTTGAGCTATAAAATCATAATTGGCGTAAAACTTCCAATAAAAGAGCATGAAGTTGGTTTTGATAGCTATAATGGCAGTTTAAATGTCTAGATGGCACCTGGAAAACCAGCCTTCAAATGGTTTTATAAGGACGAAATCACATTGGCGGCGCGAAATTCAACTCACGCGGAAGAATTAATCGAAAACGGTATGGAGTTCTTGGCTGAACAGCGATTCGGAACTCAATCTTTTGAAATAGTTCGTTTTCCAACTTTATCAGTATGGATTCAAATACCTTGGTGGTCCGGCGCAATAATCTTCCTTTTGTTTGGGACACTCTGGCAAATCTTCGGAAATCGCCCCGATGACGCCGTTGAGTCTGACTGACAGCTGGAAATTTTTCTGATACGATTTCTGCATGAAATGTTGGAAAAAATTCTCTGCCTGGGCAGCAATAATGGTTCTTCTTTTGATCGGCAGTTTTTCGCTTCCCGCTTTGCGTGCTCAAAAAGCTCCCGAACCCACGAAGCTCCGGATTCTCTGCTACAATATCCATTGGGCGCTGGGAATGGATGGGAAATATGATGTCGAACGCATCGCGGACGTGATCAACAAAGCGAAGCCGGATCTGGTGGCGCTGCAGGAAGTTGACGTCGGCATAAGGCGCTCGGGTCGCGTTCATGAAGCGCAGCGGCTTTCTGAACTCACGGGGATGGACGTGCGGATGGGACCCACACAGCATTATGAAGGCGGGCTTTTTGGAAATGCAGTGCTTTCACAATTTCCAATCAAGGACGTTGAGATTCATCCCCTGCCCTACACAGAAGAAACGGAGGAGCTGAAGACTTACCCCCGTGGATGTGTCGTGGTGACAGTTGAAGCGCCGAATGGAAAACCGCTTCGATTTGTCAGCACTCACTTTCAACACAACCTGCCGGAAGATCGCGTTGCTCAAGCTCATGCGATCAACAAACTACTCGCGGCGGACGACTCAGGAATTCCAACCATTTTGGCGGGCGATATGAATGCGAAGCCTGACGAAGAGCCCATTCAGGTGCTTCTCAAACGCTGGACGAACGTTATCAACGATCCACCAGCGCCAACGGTTCCGGTCAAAGATCCGAAATATCGGATCGATTACATTTTTCACCTCTCCAGTGACTCATTTAAAATCAACGAAACACACGTAATCGATGAGAAAATCGCGTCCGATCACCTGCCCGTTTTTGCAGAATTGGAATGGATTTCAAACTAACCGAATTTCAGAAATTCGATTTTGAGAATGACATTTTCGCGAGTGAATAGGGTTGATCCAACGATCACACCCTCTTGATTCGTCGGCCTAGTGTTCAGGCAATCCTAAACCGGCGTTAAATATAATTATCATAACTTGTACTTTTATTGAAGAGGTATCAGTTATGGGATGCCTGTTAAAAAGTATCATATCAAATTGGAATCTGATGAGCGA
>Ga0307488_10000510_pt1 | contig 32183 bp, 29 predicted proteins | sample SB02metaG_FD_202248 | JGI IMG/M metagenome (GOLD analysis project Ga0307488, IMG submission 202248) | Sea-ice brine microbial communities from Beaufort Sea near Barrow, Alaska, United States - SB 0.2 | ecosystem: Environmental > Aquatic > Marine > Coastal | place: USA: Alaska | collected...
TCGTACGGTTGTTTTTCATACCCGCCCCCCCCCCGGTGGAACCACCGACGTCTGTACACCTCGTTCACCACCACCACGTCGCCTATCCCGGTGCCCCTAACCTCGCCCCCGACGCAAAGCCCGGCGACGCGACGAAGCGGCGAGGTACTTATATCCAAAGCGTCGGTACTCGTACTTCCGGTAGTATTGAAATACTCGCCGTCGCTGCAAACCTCTTCGTCCGCGTCCAGCACCACGTGCACCCGCCACGTCCCGTCCGACGTGCCCCGACGGTAGCGGTACGGAAGGTAGTGACGCGAAGGGCGGGTACTCGTGGTAGTACCCGTGTCATCATCACGCATACCCGCGCCTGTTCGCGCAACCGCGACGTCCGCGCCCGTTACGCCCGCCCGCAACACCCACAGCTTCGCGTTCCACCCGTTCGCCCTCGCCACCGCGCTTGTTGTGGTGCCGAAGTGCCTCGCCGCCGCTGCGTTCCGCAAACGCAACGACCCGTCGCAAAGAGGGAACACCTCGAACCCGTTGGCGAGCAAGGCGGTGGCGGGACGGCGTAACCGGCGCGGCGCTGTTGTTTTTGTTTTCGACGCCTCGAACTCAACGGAGCCCGGAACACCTGCCACGTCTCCGCGAGTCACCCCCCCGGTTCCTTCCTGTCTGCGCGTATTGGTAGATGTGCTTTGTGTATTTTTCGTCGCCGTACTCGTCACAGAGTCACAGAGTATGTCGCCGGCGTGTTCCGCGACGAACGCGCTTAGTTCGCTTTGGATGTGCGCCAACTCATTCTGAAACTCCGTGACCCAGGGTAGCCGTTCATTGTTCTCGAACGGCGGGAGCGCCTTTTTCCGGTCCCGTCTCAGCAACAACAACGACAGGGGGTGGAACACCGGGCGCGCACAGCAGGCGCGCCAAAACGGCAACGCCAGGATGCACATCAACGAACCCTCTGCGAATCCAAACAAACCGTACCTATTGGAAAGCACGAAGTGCGCGGACACCACGAACGCACACCAGGGCAGGAAAAACAAAAGCCACTGCACTGCGTCGCCGAGCTGTGGGAAGGGAAAGAGCGTGAAAACACGTTTTACGTGGTTGGCAGGACGGACGAGTGGGGTTAGGCACGACACGGCGTGTGCTGGACCACGACGCGCGCGCGATGATGATGGAAAAGAAACGCGGATGGGGATGGAGCGATTCGTGAACCGCAAAAGTGCGTTTCCGCTTCCGCGAACCGAGGTACCGCGGAACGAACCTGTGTCACGTCGTGCATGGCGGCGTGGGAACACGCGTGGCGACCAAACACAACCGCCGCGGGTCGGACGCCGCACCCGGACCGCCCCACAGGTGTGAAGTGCAAGAGAGCGTGGAAAACTGGGAAGGATAAATATTCGTCATATTTTTACAAGCAAATTGTACAGGCTCCAGAGCCCCCCGTCTCCGCACTTCCAATCTCAGCCCCTCGTGGGAATACTCATGGTGCACGGCCACAGCACGCCGCAGCAGAACATGTTGAACAGGTTAAAAACGATGTTCCCCTGGCTGTCGCACTTCAGGCAGTCCATGTCCTTTTCGAAAAACATGTAATCCATGAGCAGCGCGGTGCCGATGAGGGTGGCGCGCTGCTGTGGGGTTATTGTGGGGTCGTGGATTTCGAGTTCGTAGATGTCGGAGTCGGACAGGAGCTCCCGGGCCATAGCCCCCAGGGTTTTCGGCTTTATTTTCGATATCGTCGCCACGGACAGGAGGTCCAGTCCGACCTTGCCGTTCCCATTTGCCACGCGGTGCACCGCAAACGGCACGGAACAACAAAGCTCGCTGCATCCCCCAAAACACGTCGGGCCCGTTGCGTTCGCCCAGTGCGTGTCGCTCGTTGCGGTGCGGTCCATGACTTGAATCGTTGGGGTGAGTCCCCCCCCGAAAGGCACGGGTACCTTGCACCGGCCGATCACGTTGTGCTTGGGTAGCTTTCCGGGCGGGTGTTCCGCTGTCATCAAAACACTACCGGCGTGCACGAACGCTTCGTTCGCGCACAAATCGCAGCACACCGCGTTTCCAAGACAAAGCTTGCTGCAGCACCCCTCACGCTCCATGGTGATCACGGGAAACATCTCCGTGCCGGACGGGTCAAGCGCGCTGAACTGCAAAACCACGCCGTGGTTGGGGGAACAGCACAGTCTTGGTAAACACTCGGACTGTTCCTGCACGCGAATCAAACGCTGATGTGTCTCCAGGTTGTAAATCGTGTACGTGTTGGGTTGCTCTGTGGGGAAGCACGGGAGGTGTGGTCGGAGGGTGCGGTACCGGGCGACGGGTCAGCGAACGAAAAAGAAAAGGAGAACGTGAGTGCGGTGTAACAGCGGTGGGTGGCGGCCGCGCGTCCTCTTTGCGGTCAAAAACGCAACCGCCACGGGCACATGCCACGATGGCACGATGGCACGATGTCACCACGATGCCACGATACGATGCTGCGGGGGGAAGATTCACGAAACGCAGGCGCGTACCGATGCAGTTATCGATCCATTTCACGTGCTGCTGAATGGCGAACTTGTTGACGGAGCCGAGGATGGCCGCAGTCTGGGCATCGATGAGGGGAACCGCGTCCATTGCGACCGCGTGCGTGCGTGTGCCGTGATGAAAAGATAGAAATATGGAATATAGGGGGTTCGCGTAGACATTCCGAAGCCGTGGCTGAACGACTGCCGTTCGACAACCCCTATCCCAAAGGTCACACTTTTTTAGGGTAGAATTTTAACCTTGGCTTGCGTCCGCGGCTTCGGAGCGCACACGCATGTGTTTGCGCCGCGGACGCTTGGGGATCCTAGAGCATGAGTGTAGCGTCCGTGTCTGCGTTTTTGGGCGCCGCTGGTTATGCGGAAGGCCTCGTGCATGTCGTAACGCGGCACGACCCCAACGAAAACTGGTGTAGGTGCCCAACGCGTTTCGCGCGACCTTTGAAAACCTGGGTAACAACAGACATGCCAAGGCTATTGAGAAGTTCCAAACGCCCAAATTCAGGCTGCGTGCAGAGGGCGTTTTGCGCGCGAGAGTTTCGTCGGAGAAACAGTTGCTGCTTGAAAGGCTACACGCCCTATCGCCGATGAAATCGAAAAATGAACCCGAAAAACCAAAAATCGAAAAAATCTTCCGTCGATCCAAAAAATAACAACCCGCGCCTTCATCTCCGCCTCCAAGCCTTCAGACCGACGCACGCCACGGCGGCGGTGCGGCCATCTCGGGCTGTACGTAATCCCGGGTTCTTCCCATCCTGTGTGAGAGGTGACCGGGAGACGCGTTTTCCGGGAAGGGAGTTCACCTCGAGCGCACGTTCGCGCCGGGAACGCGCAAAAGATTTGACGACAACCCGTTCCCGTGCTTTCGCGCATCGCACGTACACACGAGCGCCCCGGCCCGGCCGCCCCCTTTGCTTTCCCCCAAAACCGCACGATGGCGGCGTGGCAGGGGTACTACTGCGTGGTGATCATCGTTTTCATGTTCGGCGCTTTGTTGCGGAACGTGGCGGGCCCCGATGTGCTGATGCTGGGAAGCCTAGCCGCGATGCTGGCCGCGGATGCGGTGCCGATTCCGGTAAGTATTTCCCATGTACCACGTTCCGCCTCCCTGATTGCCCATACGAGACTGACACTTTCATTTTTTATCTCTCAGGACGCCCTGAAGGGATTCAGCAACAAAGGCTTACTAACCGTGGCGTGTTTGTTCGTCGTCGCGGCTGGGATTTCAAACACGCACGCGCTTGATTACTACATGGGCAAGCTGCTGGGGCATCCCAAAAATGCAGCGCAGGCGCAGATCCGTTTAATGGTTCCAGGTACGGTATCGCGCGTTTCCCAAATCTTGACACACTGTTTGCCATGACAAGACTGACACAAATCTTTCACCGTACAATCCCAGTCGCCTTCGTCAGCGCGTTTCTGAACAACACCCCGGTCGTCGCGATCATGATCCCCATCCTGCAGAAGTGGTCGCGCCGCGTCGGAATCCCGAACTCGCAGCTCATGATCCCTTTGTCGTTTGCGTCCATTTTAGGAGGCACGTGTACGTTAATAGGCACGAGCACCAACCTCGTCGTGGAGGGGATGATGCGCGAGCGGTACCCGGAGAAAAAACCAATGGGGCTCTTCGCGCTTTCCATCTACGGCGTCCCCGTCGCGCTGAGGTACGTATCGCGCGTTTCCCAAATCCCGCCTCCCTGATTGCCCATACTCGTCCTGCGAAGGGACGGTTATTACCTCCGCGGATTGCCCGCCCGTAGCTACGCACGTAACATGGCCCGAAACACTGACACTTTGTTTTACCCATCGCAAGCGGCATGGCGTACATCTTAGTGGCGAGCCCGTTTCTGTTGCCCGGAGGCAAGGGAAGGGCCGGGTCTGGTGGCGAAAATTTCGGTAAACACGACGATGACAACCTGATTGAAGACTCCCTGGCGGTCGGCGCGGTGGTGGCGCCCAAGTCGCCCGTCATCGACCAGCCCGTCGCGAAACTCCGGGGGCTGAACGGCTTGTACCTGGTCTCCGTGCAGCGAGGCGACATGCTCCTACGCGCGGTCACACCGGAGTTCATCCTAGAGGAAGGCGACGTGCTGCACTTCACCGGGTTGGTGGAATCAATAGGCGAGGTGTGTTTAGAGTTTGGGCTGTTGCCGCTGACGCACGAAGTGGAGGAGAGTTGGGCGGGTTTGGGTGGACACGGAACCGAGACGACACACGAAACGGAGGTTGTTTTGTCCTTGGAACCGCGGGACGTACAACCGTTCGACTCCGAGTCCAAGGCACGCGGCGGGTACGGCGGACAGTCGGCAAGACCCGGCCGGACCGACCCTCGGGAGTTACTTTCCACGGACACGTACCCGCCGCGGGTACGACGCGCTTCGGACTCGTGGGGTTTTGAGGCGTCGAAAAAACAAGACGGAAACTCGCCTTACGCCGGCCAGCGCGCGCGCCACGGCCACGGTGGGTACAAAGACGTCCTGCACGCGTTCGCGATGGACGACGGCGAACACGTTGAGTACTGCGACGGCAGCGACGGGTACGGGGGAACCTCCACCGGCCCGGAGGTACGGCCTCGTGCGTTTCCCAAATCCAACGGCCACTGGTTGTCGATTGTCCGCCCGTAAGTACTCGAACACATGGCCCGAAAGACTGACACTTTTCTTTCCCAATCGCAGAGCGACGGCGGCGGTTTCGGAACGCGCGCGCGCTCCTTGGTCAAGAAACTCGGCGCCCGCCGACGCCGGAGTTCCGCCGGCGGGGTTTTACGCAAACGCGGCGCGGGGCACGACACCGCAACAGGGCGAGGCACGGGCGATGAGGCATTGGGGCTTCCTTCAATGTCGCCTTTCACGATTGAAGGGAGGGGCGACGTGGCGAACGATGGATTGGCGACGGGAACGGGCGGCGGGTACAGAAAATCCGGCGGCGGCGCGATGGCGATGCACGAAGTCCTCAACGCGAAAGAAACCCCCCCCGAGGTTCGCCGCGCGCTTCTGGAGCGGCACCAGATTTTGAAAGTCAGGGTCCGGCCACTGTCGTCGCTCGTGGGACACACCGCGGCGGAGGTCGGGTTCCGGGAAAAGTACAGCGCCGCGATCATCGCGGTGCAGCAGCGAAACGGAGAAAACGCTTTGGCGCGAACCGAAAACTCGGGAAAACTCGCGAGCGTGGTTTTTCAAGCCGGCGACGTTCTGATGCTGCACTGCCTTGATGCGTGTCCTTTGCTGCAGTTCAAGGGACCCGCGCTTGGTGCTTCTGGGGGCAGCGCCACCCGGGGGAGCATCTCCACGCAGTCGAGTCAAAACATTTCGGACATGGCCGGTGACCAAAACCCGGGCACGCCTGTTGGTTGGGGGGGTGGCGCGGACTCGCCGACGCCGTTCGATTCGAAATCGTGCTCACCCGCCCCGACGCGACGCGCCAGCGTGGACAATACGCATGGCGATTTGGGAAGGGGTGGAACCCCACCCCCCACGATCGTCGCGCCGGTACCCTCGCGGCCGTCGCCGTCGCGACCGAGACACGTCGGCGGTGGTGATTTGGAAAACATCGACGGGCTTTCGTTCCGCTCGCGCGCGTCAACCCCCGGGTTTGGGAACGCGACTTCCGACCCGGATCTGGAGGTTCTTTCCCGGGAAGGCGCGGAGGACATACGGGCGATGACGGACTTCACGTGCCCCGTACGCGTGATTCCAGGCGGCGCGGTGGAGGGCAAAACCCTGCAGGCGGCTGGTTTGCGAGGCCTACCTGGTTTGTTCCTCACGGCGGTGCAGAAACCCGGCGGTTTGGAGAAAGACGCGGTGGCGGCGCCTGGGGCGGAGTACGTGCTTACGGGGGACGACGTGCTTTGGTACGCCGGTGACGCGGCTGGGATTTCGAGTTTACGGCGAATCCCGGGCATCACGAGCGAAAACAGGCAGGTTGATAAGCTGAAACTTGCCAAAACCGACCGGCGGTTGGTGCAAGCCGTGGTGGCGATCGGTAGCCCGCTGACGAACCGGCAGATCCGGGACGTCCGGTTCCGAACTCGGTACGACGCCGTGATCATCGCGGTGCAGCGAAGCGGCGGCCGGATCCAGAGGAAAATCGGCGAAATCGTGTTGCAAGCCGGCGACGTTTTGCTGTTGGACACGGGAAGCTCGTTCCTTCGGTTGTACAAAGCCGACCCGGCGTTCGCGCTCGTTTCGGAAATTGAAAACTCCGCGCCCCCGCAGTTCGATAAGCTTTTGCCCGCGTGCGGCACCGCGTTGCTGATGATAATAGTGACCGTCGCCGGTGTCCTCGATTTGTTCGTCGCCGCGCTCCTCGCGTCCGGGGTGATGCTTCTGTGCGGGTGTTTAACCCAAGACGCCGCGCGCGCGTCGGTGAACTGGACCATAATCACCACAATCGCGGCGGCGTTTGGAATCAGCGCGGCGATGGAAAACACGGGCGTCGCGAGCGCGATCGCGACGACGCTAGTCAACGCCGCGTCCGCCATGGGCGCGGGTAAACCAGGCGTCCTCATCGCCGTGTACGTCGCCACCGTATTTCTGTGCAACATCGTGGGGAACAACGCCGCGGCGGCGCTGATGTACCCGATCGCGGCGGGCGCGAGCGAGCGCGTGGGTATCGACCGGGACCAGATGGCGTACCTGTTGATGTTAGCGGCGAGCGCGTCCTTCATGAGGTACGGCCGGAGTGGGCTTTCCCGAATCAGGCGGCACGCTGTTTTATCTCTAACGCTGGTGACTGTTCAGACCGATCACGGTGACTGTTCAGACCGATTACGGTGACTGCTGTCCATACATCGTCCAATACATCGTCCAATACATCGTCCAATACACGCCCAACACGGGACTGACCCTTTTCCTCAACAATCGCAGCCCGTTCGGGTACCAAACCAACCTGATGGTGTACGGCCCGGGCGCGTACGTGTTCCAGGACTTTCTTCGCTTCGGCGTGCCCATGCAGGTCGTGCAGATGGTCGTGTCCGTCGGGGTGGTGCTTCTTGGTGATTCCTGGTGGGTGGGGTGGGTCACCGGGTTCGGGGCGTGTTTTGGGATCTACGCGTTCCGCTCCGTAACCGCGGCGCTGGCACTCCGGTCCCTTGAAACGAAAAACGGCACCGGCGCCGCGTCGTTCGCCAAACAGAAACTCGCGCGCGTCGAGGAGGCTTTCGAAAAAGGCCCGAACGCGGTGTGACGGTTTATGTTTAGGTTAGACTATTTAGTAATTATATATTATCCGCACCACGACGAGAACTACACGAAGCCTTGTATGCCCTGGTCTATGGCTTCGCCCGACGCGAAGGCTCTTGCACTTGCTCTTGTTTTTTTAGTCCCTTTTTTTCGTTTCAACCCGGGCAGGATTTTCCCTTCGTTGCTCTGAAAATCTATCAGCAAACCCCAGCCCTGTAGCCGTTCCACGCAGCCTACGTTGGAAAGGCACACTGCGCAAAGACTGAACTGCCTGATGTGCTGCCTGCCTATGTCCTTGGAAACCCGGAACCCTCCGGGTCCGTCCACGCACCGAGCGCACGCGTTTTGTTTGAACAAAGTTCGGTGTGGGAACATGCACTTAGCGGAGACCCCCCTTGGTTTTCGGGGAAGGCACCACTTCTTCGCCCGACACCGGTCCGTGAACGACGCCTCGCTGACTGAACACCACGCTTTGGAAACCAAGCGCGCGCGCCACACGTCGATTGCGTCGAGGTGGGCGAATATCACAAACAAAACGTCAGCCCCGGCGCCGCTGAGATCCATCCTGGGGGACAGAACGCCACCCCTCCGTCGCCGCGCCGCAGTTGCTGTTACTTGTGTCCCCGCTCACCACACACGCCCACGGCCCCGAGGGCTTGGAGTTGGTGTTGAGTGGCGCGGGCGACGATGTGCGGACAGGGGCGGTATCAGGAACGGAAGAGTGGGTAGGTTTCGCGCGAGTCTCCGCCGCGCGCTTCTCCGCGGCAGCGGCGCGAGCCTTGGCGCGCGTCTCCTCCGCGGCCGCCGCCTGCTCCGCTTCTTTCGCGTCTACCACTCTTCGCGCCGCCGCTTCAGGTGTGCGGGGACGTGTGGGTTCGATTGGAGATGGCGCTCAAAACGAAAAACGATAGTTTTTTACAAAAGAAACAGGCTACGCCAAGTTTTGCGTGCCAACTTTGAATTCCCCCTCCTTCTCACGTCGCGAAGTCCAGCATGAGCTGCGGCAGAATCCGCTCCAGGTGCCCTCCATCCACGGTGTCGTCTCCGTCCATAATCGCGGTCTCCGCGGCCCGCGCGGTGATTTCCTCCGCGAACAACCGAAGCACCTCCGCGGTCGCGACGACCGCTTCGTCTTTCACGGGAAACTTTTTTTTCGCCGAAGAGGTAGTGTCGCCATCCGCACCCGCCGGGGTTTCCGCAACCCTGAGCTCCCACGCGTACTGCATGATGTGCTGCACCAGGTCTGGGGAGATCTTGGCGCGCTCGGATGCCATCGCGCGCCCAGGGCCTCTGCGCGTCCAACAGTGACAGGTGCAGTGACAGGCTACAGGATGGTGATGAAGTCAAAAACTGCTAAAGCACGACCGAAACGGAAACGAAACGAAACGAAACTTTTTAGGGTTGAAGGATGGATTCGGGACCCGCGCGCGCGGTCCACGCACGCACTCGGGTTTTTTTGGTACTTCAGGCTTTGTTGGTACTTCGTGGTATTTCGTGTTCATCTCTGGACGCGGCGGCATGTCGACGAAGGACATGACCACCGTGCTTGGTCGCGTCGCGGTGACCACTTGCTACGTGATTGTCGGATTCGCGTCGAGGCGGTTCGGGCTGTTGCGCCGCGAAGACGGCGAGGTCATGCTCACCTTCGTGGTGAACGTCACCCTACCCGCGATGCTGCTGCACACGCTTGTGAACACCCGCGCGCTGTTCGGCCCGGGCGTGCCGTTGGTGATGCTGTGCTCTGTTTTCGCCACGGTTCTCGTCGCGGGCGCGGGCGCTTTGGTGTACCGCCGAACGCCGGCGTATGAAAAAGGCTTGCTCACAGGCGCGTTGTGCGGCGCCAACGTCTCCACGTTCGCGCTGCCGTTCGTGGAGGCGGTGTGGGGAATGGAGGGGCTGAGGCTAGCCGCGCTGTTCGACGTCCCCAACCTTGTGGTGGTGTTCGCACTGGGCGCGGCCGTGTTTGCGTTTCACCAAAGAAAAGCGCGGCTACACGCGAAAAGCGCCGCGGCGAGGCACGACGACGGCGGCGTGTACCACGGCGAGTGGAGTTCTGTTGGGGAGAGCAAGCAGGGGGTTGGGGTGTATGAGTACCCAAGCGGGGCTAGTTATGAAGGGCAGTGGAACAACAACCAGAAGGAGGGGTTTGGGGTTTACAAATTTGCGAAAGGCGGTTCGTACGCTGGTGGTTTTAAACGAGGCAGTTTTCACGGCACGGGGTTGCGGTTCATGCGCAGCGGTGGGGTGAAGAGCGGCCGGTTCCAGGACGGGGACTTCGTGGAGGCGCTTTCGTTGAAGGCAGCGGACGACGCCACCGTGGCGGCGACAACGATGGCCAAGAAAGCGCGCGCCAAAGCGGCGGTTTCGAAGACCACCGAAACGCACGGCGCGTTTTGGACGCGAGTCGTTTTAAAGACGCTTTCGTTTCCACCCGTCGTCGCAATTTCGGTGGTGGTGTTTTTAACCGCAACTGGGCAAAACTTACCAGCATTAGTCACGCAAGTGCTCAACCCGTTAGCCTTGGCGAACAGTCCTTTGGTGCTGCTCAGTTTAGGTACGTTTTGTATTTCCCAAATCCAACGACTGTGTTTCCATACAAGACTGACACTTTCTTTTATTTATCGCAAGGCGTTTTGTTCACCCCGCGCCTCCCGAAACCGCGCGCGCGGTAAGGGCCTTTCCCCATTTATCACATTCCGCCTCCCTGATTGCCCCTACTCGTACCAGAAAGGAATATTCCTTCTGACTGTTTACTCACACACATTACGAGAGACTGACACTTTCTTTTTTATCGTACCAGGACGCTTGTGTATTTCCTGGTGACGAAATTCGCAACGGCGCTTCTCGCGGCGGCGCTCATCGCTTTGGCGGTGCCTGTCTCTGCAAACACCTCGATTCGGTTCATTCTCCCCGCCTTGGCGCTGATGCCCGTGCCGTTCGTGGTGGTGAAGCACGCGATTGATTATGAAAACGACGCGCAACTGGCGGACGCGATGGTGAGTTACTCGCAACTGGTGAGTTCGTTTTTCGTTGTACTGTTGGGTGTGGCGAGTGGATCCACATGGCTCGCGGGCGCGCCGGTTTGGGCGCTGCCGGCGCTTTTGTTGGGCCTAGGGGCGGTGGTGTTGGGATTGGGGGTCGTCGCGGACCGCGTCCTGGCGCCGGCGCGGATAGTGGTCAAGCCGAAGACACAAAAGACACAGAAGGGAGAGGGGAAGGCGGATAGTGGGGGTAGCGGGATGGATATCACGCTCGCGCCTGATTCGGGCGGGGGAGCGGGGCCGGCCTCCTTGGGGCCGAGCGCGGCGGCGGCGAGTGGATCGCGCGGCACCTCGAGTTTGGGCTTCAGAAAACAAACACCTTTCCTTAAAAGCAGACGGACGGACGGAAAAAGAACGGGACTGGGAATAACCCCCGGGGCTTGCAATAGGGTTCCGTTGCCGCGCGCGTGCGCGTCGGGGCGAGCGAAGCGGGTGCCCGGGGCGGCGCACGCGAGAATTTCTGTCTCGACAAACAGCAAAAGCAAACTCGCGAAGCCGGTCTTCGCGGCGACGAAAATACCTGTAATGTGTTGAATGAAACGAACCCAAATATTTTCTTTCAAGCTCAGGGATCGGACCTCAGGGATCCCCTTTCTCTCTCTCTGTCTCTCTCTCTCAACTCAATATACATCGCACACATCGGAAACTTTTGACATCCACACTACCTTGAAGGTACGTCGTATCCATCTCTCGTCTCGTCAGCGCGCGCTCTCCGTATTTTCTTCACCCTCACTCAAACGTCATGTTTTCCGCTTCTTCGCGAATCGTGGAGTACAGCGCCGAGGAGAGGTACCGCTCGCCGAATGACGGGAACACGGTGACGATGAGCTTGCCTGCGTTTTCCGGTCTTTTCGCGAGCTCGATCGCGGCGAGCGCGGCGGCGCCTGACGAGATGCCCACCATAAGCCCCTCCCTCAGCGCCAGCGACTTGGCCATCTCGATGGACTCGTCGCTCCCGACTTGCATGACTTCGTCCAGGAGATCGGTATCAAGCACGCCTGGAATGAACCCGGCGCCGATGCCTTGGATTTTGTGCGGCCCCGGTCCCGACCCGGACAACACCGCGCTTTCCTTGGGCTCCACCGCGACGACCTTGATGTCGGGGTTTTTGGATTTCAAGTACCGCCCGGCACCGGTGATGGTGCCGCCCGTGCTGAGAGAAATAACCGGAAGTGTCAGCCGCGTGTTGGGCGTGTATTGGACGATGTATGGACAACAGTCACCGTAATCGGTCCGAACAGTCACCAGCGTTAGAGGTAAAACAGTGTTTGGATTTGGGAAACGCGCAACACGTACCCCACGCCGCACACCAAAATGTCAACCTGCCCACCCGTGTCTTCCCAGATCTCCGGCCCCGTGGTTTCGAAGTGAACCTTTGGGTTCGCCGGGTTTTCGAACTGCTGCAACACGAACGCATCGGGGTTCCCAGCGGCGAGCTCCTCGGCTTTCATCACCGCGCCTTTCATGCCTTTCGCCGGGTCGGTTAACACCAGGTTCGCGCCGAAGGCTTTCAACAAGATGCGGCGCTCCAGGGACATGGACGCCGGCATCGTGAGCGTTAGTTTGTATCCCTTCGCCGCGGCGATGAACGCGAGTCCAATGCCGGTGTTACCGGAAGTGGGCTCCACGAGCTCGCTCTTACCGGGCGTGATGTCGCCTTTTTCCTCCGCATCCGCGATCATGGAGAAACCAATCCGGTCCTTCACGGAACAACACGGTTCCATTATCTCAAGCTTCGCCGCGATCTCACCAACACACCCCTCAGTGACTTTGTTCAGGTAAACCATCGGCGTGCATCCCACGAGCTGCGTGACGTTGTCCTGTTGTGTTATAAAGATGGGAGGGGGGGGGGTCAGGCAGGCACGGGGGAACCGTGAAGAGGGGAGGGAGACTCGGTGCCAAGTCTCCGGGGTTCGCCCCCGAAACGACGTGATTGCCGGAGAAAAGGGCGACGTCGACACGAGATGAGTCGGGGCGAAACGGAAAAGAAAAATGGCGGGCCATCTGCGGTGGGGGCGCGTACCGCGATGTTGACTTGCTGGGGAGCGGCGATCTGTGTGGGGTGACGGTGTTGGAGCGATGACACGAAAAAGAAGGATCGCGGTGGGGCACGGGTCAGGCTTTGGGTGTCGGAGCAGGCGCGGATATTTCGATGGACCGTGGAAAATGAGGCACGAGGTTTTCCGCGACCTCGGACGCAAGGGTCAATCGGAAACGCACCGCCTGGACGCGCGTCGCGACCCTTGTTTTCTTCACGCGGGGCGCCTTCAAGGCGACCCGGGTGAGGTTCACGGAAGAGAGCTGAGCGGCCATCGTAGGGGCTCGCTAGCGAGAATGGTAGTCTATGGAGTTTAATCTTACGGACCCCATCGAGGCCGAAAAACTACAGTAGCTTTGTCAGCGCGTCGACACGATCAAGTTGATCGTGTGACAAACAATTTGAAACCCAAACAGGCAAAGGAGCAACGATGAAGCGTGCAGATCAAGCTTTCGGTTTGTTCGTTTTACTGTGTGTGGTGTGTGTGTAGACTACACATCTTCTCTTTGTCTTTCGCGCTGCGCGCGTACGTACGTGTAGTGGCATCGTACATCGACCGAAGTATATACACCTTACATCGCCCGAAGTCCATCGTATCGTTGCGATTGGTTCGATTTTTCCGTTAGTCTAAATCATCAGCCGGCGGCTTCATGATGCTCGTGCGCACCGACCCGTCCACGGCGAAGTCCATTCGCGTCGCCGAGCCGCTCAGGATCTGTACCCCGACCGGCGCCGCGTTCATCGATCGGTTTCGCGACATTTTCCCATCCAGCTGCGCCTGTCCATTTTCGATGTTCTTACGCAACCTCGCCTTCGCCGCACTCGATAGCCCTCCTTTTGATTCGGGCTCATCAGCTTTCGAGAGGCCGATTTTGTAAAAGCGCATCCCTTCCTCGCGCCTAAATTCAGATTCTCAATCGCGGCGTCTCGCTCTCGCAAAAAAGCCCTGCAAACCGCCTCCCCAAGCTCGGTGACGCATATCCCGGAAGGGTCGTCCTCGTTCAGGGCTCGTCTGATGTTGGAAAGAGCCTCCAGACGGAGTTCCTTGGTTTCCGCCGCGTCCCTCGCGCTGGGCGGGTTGATCGTGTCCGCCACCTGAAGCGCCTTTTGGAACTGTTTACTCGTCGTCAACCCGGCGACGTAGTCGTACGTCAGCTGGTGCCGCCGGGGACGACATCGTCATCACGCACGTTCTCAGGTCTGAGTGTTTCGACGACCCCGCCGATCTCGCACGGCTCCCAGCGGTGAGCCGCGCGATGCGCGACACGGTGGCGGCGACGGGGCTTCGGTTTAAGGAGCTTGCTGAGGATGAAGCCCAGAAGGTCGGATGTTTAAGCGCGTTGCACCGCCTGCAACGGCAAGGTCGCCTGTCGCGTCAAGAACGCCTTTGCCAGGCAGCGGCGTTGAGCGGACAGCTCGAAGAGTTGAAGCTGTTGCGCGAGAATGGCTGCCCGTGTGACAAGTGGACGTGCATGTACGCGGCGGAGGGCGGGCACTTCGAGATACTGAAATGGGCGCGTGAGAACGGCTGCCCTTGGGACGGGTTCTCGTGTCGTGGGGCGGCGTTCGGCGGGAACCTTGAGATACTGAAGTCGTTGCGCGAGAACGGCTGCCCGTGGGACGATCGGACGTGCTGGATGGCAGCGGAGAATGGGCACCTCGAGGTGCTGCAGTGGGCGCACGCGAACGGCTGCCCGTGGGACGATCGGACACGTGATGAGGCGGCGCGACTCGGGTACGTCGAAGACGATTAGGTACGGATTAACGCTCCACGATTGAAGAAACAAAAAAGCCACGACCACGACGCGAAACGCGTGATACGCGTGAGTGATAAATAATAAAAAAGGAGCGCTCTCGTTTCGCCAAAGGCGTTTTTTAATTTTGCCCGCCTGTCCAAACCTCTACGCCGCCGCGTCGTCCGAGTCCGAGACCGTGGAGTAGGGGTCAGCGGCTTCCGCGATTTGCACCTGCCCCGGCGACACCGGAGCATACACAAACGGCGTTTCCAAGTTTAACCCGCCTGTTCGCGACGACGCGCGCCGCGCCGCGATGGAAGTCGCGCCTCGCGTTACCGGCGAACGCGTGGACGGCGCGGCTTGAAACGGCTCAGCCGCGTCCGGGTCGTCATCGTCAAAGTCCATGTACGGATTGACGGACGCAGATGGAGCACCGGTTTGATGACTACTAGTACCTTCGTCGCCAGAATCGTCCCTCGACGACCCAAACGCGGAGGACGCCACCGACCCCGCACCGTCGCTGGATTCGTACCCGCCGAGTCCCTGCAACGCCTCGCGCATTTCCCGTCGCATCTCCGTCGTGGCTTCTGGGATCGCCTCGCTTGCGATTTCGCGCGACACGTCATCCACCAGCGACTCGAACTGTCGCTTTATCGCCAGCGTCACACGGAACTTGTGCATCACCTTCCTCGCGAACGGCGCGGTGCTCCAGGTCTTCTCGTCAAACGCAACGCTCTTCTCGCCGATTGCTTTGTTCTTCATCGCGAGCACTCGCGCTGATGCTAAATCCTTCGCGATTTCAGCCCGCAGTCGCGCTTCGGTTTCTGCCAGCGCGCTCGCTTTCGCCGCTTCCGCGGCTTCATACTCGATTCGTCGGTCTTCCCTTTCCCGGTGAACAGCCGCGCGCACGAGCACGGCGGTTTTTTCAAACTTGGCAAGCGCGGCGGTCAACGCCGCGCCTCGGCGCTCCACGCGCCCGCCCCACCGCGAAACGTGAAGGTGTCCTCCGTCCTCACGCAAATCGTCCTCCGAAGAACCAGCCTCAACCTCAAGCTCCACGTACAATTCTCGCAAAGAGTTTTCCTTCGCGTTCAGTTCAACCTCAAGCGCGACGCGCGCGCGCTTCGCGGCGGCGGCGCTCTCCGCAAAGGCGGTTTGCGCCCTAGACGCGCGTTCGATTTCCTCACGTCGCGCAAGCGCGTTCTGCGCGTCGATTCTTATTCCGAAAAGCTTGACCAGCGCCGGGTTGTCTTCAAGGAGGTTCCGGGGAATCGCTTGTTGCGCGCGTTGTTTCGCGGCGCGTTGCTCTGTGGCGTGGTGCAGCTCTTTGACAGATAAATCGATAGCCCGCAGCGACGCGAGTAACCCTTCACTCGATTCCTCCCGCTCAGCAACCGTTTCTTCCGAAAGAAGCCTACCGACCGTAACTTTGTACGACCGCAACCGCCGTAACCGGTGCGTTTCGCGTGCGAAAATCAAATCCTCCAGCCGGTCTAACCGCGAGGCGCTTAAATCGCCGTTTTCGGGGTCGCAAATTTGGTTCTCCCCAAACTCGAGGACGTCCCCGACACCCACCCCTAGTGCGGGGCCGCCAGGGTCACTCTCTTCCGTGTCGAGTGCGGGTTCCATGGACGAGTCAAAAACCACGGGAAAATCAAGCGCCCAGCGCTCAAGAAGCGCGCGTAACCGTTCCTCCCGCGGTTTCAACGAAGCCGCGACCTCCGCCAGAACTGAGTTCTGCATATCCAGCTGTTCCTCAAGGTCACACGCCCCAGAATCAGCGCCTTCGCTCATGACCATGTTTTCGGTATCCCCGCAGGTGGCGCGGAACACGCGCAGTTTTTGTAACGAAACCCGCCAGTTCGCCCTCGCGTTTCGGTTTTTCCGTAACCCGAGCGCGATTTCAGCCTGTAAAAGAAAAGTGTCAGTCCTTTCGTGACGTGTATTACGTAATTACGGGCGGACAACCGGCAAACGTAGGTGCCTGGATTTGGGAAATGCAATACTTACCTGCGAGGTTTTGTGTTTCACCTCCCTCACGAACTGCTTGCGTCGCGCCCTTGTGGCGGCGTCCGCATCGGCTAGCGACCGCGCGGCGGTCAACGACCGCTGCGCCTGTTCCAATCGCCCGTCGCCGGACACGGTTTGGAACAAACACACGACAGCGTTTTCGTTTTCGGCCCGTGAGTGAACCACCAGCCTTTCCGTTCGCGAGTCAAAGGTGAACAAATCGTGCTGCGTGTACGTTTTCGCGTCCGTGGCGGCCGCGTTTAGGGTACCGCGGCTGCCTTCGTGTTCTGACTTTAAGTCCTTCGTCAGGGTACCGCCGCTGCCTTCGCGTTCTGACTTTAAGTCCTTCTTTTTCGTGGGTTTACGCTTTTCTTTCGTGAGGTTTTTCCCACTCGCGTCGGCGACGGCGTTTTCCGCCGGCGAAACGTTCTCCTCGTCGCCCGATTGAACCAAACCAAGTTTGCTTTCCACCACGACCTCGCCCGCGAGCACGGCTATGGAAAACATGGTGCTCGTCGTGGACGTGTCGTTTGTGTTGTGTGAGTTGGTGTCACCGCTGGGCAGCCCCGGAGCGAAACTCTCCAAAGGCAAAACGCACCGCACCGACGCGGATTCCACAAGCGCCTCGGCGAGCGCGACTTTCGTGGATTCGTTCGTCGCGACCGCCATTTCCAACGGCGCCACGCGCGCCACGCCGCCGAGGGTGAACAGCAAGTCCCGCGCGTGCGCGATGGAACGAGCCTTGTCAACCGCGTTGGCTATTTCCACAGTGAGCTTCTTCTTTTTGTTACCTATTTCGGAAACAAGAGAGGTTGTGGATGGGATTTTCGGGACAGACGCTTCCGTTTCCGAGGTACTCGGCGTGAGCGAGGGCGATTTCTTGGAGCTCTGCTTGTTCGCGTTTTCCCGCGTCGCGTCGACGACGTTCGGTACCGCCGCAGAGCGTTGCTCATCGCTCGCTTCTTGCAGCACGGACAAAAACGCCCTTCGCGTTAAACGCAACACCACGCAACCCCCTGACACGACCTCGACGTTTTGGGGCTGCTGTACCGCGCCGACATCAGTGGTATGTACAACACCGGTGTCGGTGGTACCTCCAACTCCGAAAAACAACCGCGCTTCGTTGAGCAGCGCTTCGAAATGCACAACCTCGCCGGCGCCTAAATTCACGGCTCGCGGCTTCGCGCCGTGTACCCCCGGGTAGGTTACCCGAACTTGCCCGGACACCACAACCGTCGCATCGCTTCCCCAGCCGTACGACCCGGAAAGAACCTGGCCCTCCTCCACGGACACGACGACCAGGGCTTTGGCTATTTTGGTTAATAGTGATACCGGCAGCGCGCCTAATAACCAGTGTTTCTTTAAAAACTTTGCTGTAGCGGCGTTTTTCACGTCCCGAACAAGCGTCTGCACAAACACCCGTGGGTGTGCCTCCTGCTCCGCGAGCGCCGCGATCGCTCTGTCCTGCACTCTTGTCATCGAGGATATCGCCGCGAGGGCAAAACCGGGCTTACCTTTTTTGTCGAGCTTGGTCAAGCGCCGCGCCGCGGCCCAGCCGGATTCTTTCGGTTTCGGAGCGTTTTTCTCAGAATCCGCCGCGAGTTTCACGAGCTTCGGCGCTCTCGCCGCCAGCGCTTGCAAGTGCTCGCCCCCCGCGGTGAGCAGCGCTCTTGTGGCGATGAGCACCACCGTGGGCATGGTGGTAATCGCGGTCAGGCTTTGTCCTTTGTTCGTCCGGGGCGCGACGCCTGCGAACGCGGTGCCTTTGTCGCCTCCTGAAAACGCGCTGCTCTCCGCGAAGCACGACCGGGCGCCCTGATACGATGAAAAGAAAGTGTCAGTCTGGTATGCGCAATCGCGTAGGCGGAACGTGGTGGTTGGTAAAGGCCCTTACCATGTTCTGGACGTACTCGCCGTACTCGCTGTGCTTGTACCGCACGCTCACCTCGCCGTTCACCACGACCATCGCGTCTAGCGGCGGGTCCTGCGGGTGCATGAACAGGCGTTTTTTTTCGCTGTAGAAACCCACCTCCAATCTCGCCACTAAACTCTCGAGCGACGTGGCCGGCACGGTGGCGAAGGCCCAGATTCGCCTCAGCGACGTCGGGTGCACGGCGCTGGTCATGGCGGCTTGCGTTTCCCTCACCGCGTCTCGCACTGCGGGTTCGGTTTTCTCCAGCTCCCTTTCCAGGGCTTCTTTCGAAAGCACCAACACCACGGAAGGCCGCAACGCGACGAGCGAAAACCCCCACGCCCTCGTGGCCTTGCCGTGCAAATTGATCCCCCCCGCCATCTCCCCCTCTTCGTACGTCCGTAAGATGTTCCCCAAATCATCCTTCACCGCCAAAGCTCCTCGCGCCACGATGAACGCGCAGTCCGCGGGGGTTCCCCCCACCGCCGCCTGCTCACCAGCTCGCAACTGCTTGCTGATGAAAATAACGGTAAACTCCACAAGCAGCTGGCTCTCGCGAACCCGCGAAAAAATCCAAAGGTCCATCAACCGCTCTGCGCTGATCATGGCGATGCCGGATGGCAAAACCGTTATGCCGGTCAGGTTACGCACCATCTGCGCGAAGTGGCCGTTGAGTTTCAACAGCCGCTTGGTGTCCCCGATTTCCACCACCGCGCCTTGGGACACAACGCACACCTTGTCGAACCGCATCGCGTTCGATATCGAGTGCGTCACCGCTAACATCGTGCACTTGGCCCGATGAACAAGAAAGTGTCAGTCGGTCGGGACATGTGTATATCCGAGATTGGTATTACGTAAACAGTCGTGGTAACAGTCCGAGGGAATGCGCCCTTCGCAGGACGAGTATGGGCAATCGCAGAGGCGGTGTGTGGTGAATGGGAAAGCCCCGCACCTTCCTCGCCGGCCGGCCCGGCGCGGGGTCAAACTCGGATGCCAACAAGCTCGCCATCACCGGCCCGGCCGTTGCGGGGTCCTGCGCTGAGGTGGGTTCGTCGCACATGATGAACGGCCTTCGTAGCAAAATAGTCCGCGCGACTGCGATCCGCTGTCGGTCCCCAGAACTCAAGTTACTCCCGTTCTGCCCGAGATAAGTGTCCATCCCCTCCGCCAATTTTCCCCAGTCGAACCGCGCCAAGTCGCACGCGCGCATCAGCTCGGTTTCCGCGATCGCGCGTTTACTCCCCGCCACCAAGTTCTCCCGCAACGTCCCCGTAAGCAAAACGCACTCCTGTTCCATCCACGAAATCAAGTTAGTGGTGTCGTACTCGTGTAAATCGATCCCCGCGTAGGTTATCGTTCCGGTTTTCGGTTTGAACAGTCCGGCGACCAGTTTCAACATAGTGGATTTCCCACACCCCGACGCCCCCACGATCGCCAGGGACACCCCGGACTCAACCTCGAACGTGTACGGCCCCATGCTTTGCGCGAAGTTGTCGTAGTCGTAATCAAAATGCACGTCTTTTACGGACAAAGTCCCGCCCGACGGCGGTTTCTTGCCGGGCGCGTCTTCGGGGGCGTCAAGCAAGCCCATGATGTGCGCCATCGCGGGCCTCGACGCGGTGACGCCCAGTAAACCAACCGTCAGGGCTTGGATAGGCGAGTCGATTCCCTGTGCTAGTTGCAAAAACCCAAGCAACTTGCCCATCGTGAGCTCACCCAGAATCACCTGTACCGTGCCGTACGCGATTGTTACCAGGGTGGTGAACATTGACAGGAACGCGAGGCCTCGAATGTTCCCGTACTTGCGTTCGTCGAACGTATCAAACGCCTCGCCCAAGTCGTCCGTGATTTGAAGAAGCTGCCTCCACATGTTCGGCCCAATCCCCAACAGCTTGATGTGCTGCACGTGGTGCACGATCTCCTGGACGTGCGTTTCTGACCGCTTGCGCGTTTTGTTCAGCTTCTCCGCCCAAAGCGAGACTTGCGCGCTTTTGTGTTTGTTGTAAAGCACCTGGCCCGATAAAAGCCGAAAGTGTCAGTCTCTCGTGATGTGTATGAGGGATTGGGAAGGGTATACTGTACTTCATACAGTGCAGTAATCAGGGAGGCGGTGTGTGGTGATTGGGAAAGGCCCTTACCACCAGGGGTAGGGACGTGGCGATTAGCAAACTCATTTGCCACGAAAACAGGGTCATTGTTAGCAGCACGGCGATTAAATCGAGCCCGGCGGCGAAGCCGTTGACCATTAAGTCCAGGTTAAGGTTCGCGTCCGTTAAATCCGTGCCCAAGGCGTTGATCAGAAAGTCGCTGTGCATTGACGAAAATATCGTCCACGGTAGGCGCACCGCTTTCCGGGTTAGGTTTTTCGTCATCAGCGGAATGAAATCGCCGCCGCTCGGGTTATCGTTCCCTAGCCGGTAGTGCATCTGCGCCTTCAAAAGCATCACCGCCACGACCCCGACCACGCAGTACGTACACTTGGCGTAATCCTTCGCCGGGATGTACTCGTCGAAAATCAGCGACAGCAAAAACGGCTGCGCTATTGAACACCCGGCGACTAGAAACATCTCGACGATCATGCGCATCATGTTCCTACGCTCAAACTTCCACAAGTACCCAACCGCGAATGCCACGATAGCGGTGAGCTTTACCTTTGGAGTCGGCAGCTTACCTCGCTGTAGACGTTCTTGTTTCAAGCGCTTGGCTTCGAGTTCCAAATCCGAAGCCGTGGGTTTCTGTTTGTACGAGTCCATCGCGGTTTTATAAAGAATGCGTAACAGCAGCGCGAAGCGAAGCACTCGCGCGCCTAAGCGTAGGGAAACAGCAAGACTCGCTGCTTTTATGCCGTACTCGCTTTCGATGCTGTCGAAGGTTGACACTGGTAAATAAGTCAGGACCAGCGCTAACCCAACAATGAACCCGTCGAAGTAAAACCGCGGTTGCGTGAACGAGCGTTTGCCGTACCCCACGACGCGCATCAGGAAGTCAAGACACAGCAGGTACAAAACGCCCTCGGAAATAATAGTCTTGTCCGTTTCAGGGAACGTGTCGTTGGCGCCTGCGACTAAAGAAGACACCACCAGCGCTGCTTCCAACAGAACCGTGGCGAAAATCAAGGACTGGAACTCCACCGATCCCTGGACGTACGTCACGTTTCGGCGCACGAATGATTTCTCCCACTCCTCTTCCCAATCAACCACCGTGCGCGCCAGGTTCATAATAGGCATGCCCCGGGTCCTGATGTTGGGGATGTGCAGCGGGTCACCAAGCGGGCCGTCCGCGAACACATGTTCCTTGCCTGCGTGAGTCGTCTTCAGCGGCACGCGTCCTATCGCGTGTGGTATCGGTTTCGAGGAAGCCATCACTGTCAATTTCTTCTCGGCAGCACGCGTTCTTTGTTTCGCATGTCCATCTTTGGAAGGATCGCGTGGGGGCGGCGCCTTCCCATCCGGCTTCCCACCCGCCTCCGCGGGGTCCGCCATCCCGCCAGCCGCACCGAAGGACCGCCGAACGCGTGCGCGACTATGCAGGCTGAACGACCGCGCTGCCGAGGACGACAGAGAAGCGAGTGAAAACGATCGAAGTCGGCGGTTTTGGCTTTTGGGACGTGCCGAGGCCAACGGTATCTCCAAGATGACACCTGTGACTCACCAAAATATCAAAATCGCGGGTGCGGGGAATCACTGCGGCCATCGCGGCCAGCAAGACAGCCCTCCCGCCCCTCCGCTCCACCACCCGCCATGAGTTCTCCCGAGTCCAAGAAACTCCTCGGCGCCAGGTAAGTACCCGCCGACCACGGACAGCAACCGCGCCCTCACGGTTCCGGTTTTTCGTTCCCAAACCTTTCGTCTTTGCGTAACAACCGGAAGGGTCAAAAAAAGCGTTGCCAATCCCCACCGAACGACCCTGACCCTCCCCCTTCCTCGCCTCGGCGCACCGCCACCGCGTCGTTCTTCTTCCCCAAAACCGCCACAGGGTGTACAGCTGCTCCACTTGTCGCACGCACGCGGCGTACCACGACGACATCATCGCCAAGGAGTTCCGCGGCCGCCGAGGTCGCGCGTATCTGTTTCACGACGTCGCGAATGTGTCCCTGGGCGTGGCGGAGGACCGGTGGTTGCTCACCGGGCTGCACTCCGTACGCGACGCGCACTGCCTTTCATGCAACAGCTTGATGGGGTGGAAGTACGAGCGCGCGTACGAGCCGAGCCAGAAGTACAAGGAAGGCAAGTTCGTGATCGAAAAGGCGGGGGTGACGCACGAGGGGGGCTGGTGAGACTTCACGAAAAGCCCGAAACCGGAACGGTTTGAACGAAACGTTCGAAATGTATATCGCAGAAACCGCGCGGAGAGGTCGTCTTCGTGAGCGAAGGAAGGCACCTCCTCTCCCCGTCGCGAGTGTAACCGTGACCAAGTCACGTGTGCGGTGTACCTAACCTTGATGATGAATGTAATTAATACCTTATTATAAATGTGCGTAAGGTTAACCCACAAGTTATGCGGCTCAGTACACGGACACGCTTTCCTCGGCGCTTCCTTCGGACATGAAATCCGCCAGTTTCTTCATGGACTGCGGCGGCTCTAGATCCTTTTCCTTCACGTCGTGGCCCAGGGCGTCGCGAATGGCGCCTGAAATCGCGACGCTTACCCGGTCACTCGCACCGGTGGCCATCAAACGAAGCCTCCAGCTCGACCGCTGGCGCAAGTCTTCTTCCACGAACTTCAAACTCTGCTGGCCGTAGTTGGACCACAGCCCCCTGAGCACGCCCACCAGTGCCCGGCGCTGCGGAATCGCGTTGAGCAGTCCGTCCACGACGCACTCGACGTGGTGAAGCACGGGGGCGACGACGAGGTCGAGCTCGTCCCGCGAAGCCGCTTCCGCGCTGGCCTCCAGGTCATTGCCGTTGTTCATCTCGGCATCCTCGGCGTCCGATAAAACCAGGTCGTCGCCGTCGCACTCTTTACGCGGCGAGCGCATTGGCGAGGTCGCGGCGGTACCGTCGCCTCTCCCAAACGCGCCCCCCGTGGGGCGTCGTACGGGACGCGCGCTCGGTGCCGGCCTCGTGGCGCTTTGCCTTAAGGCTTCCAGCAGTGACGGGCCTGCGTTCGTGACCAAGCCCACAGCACGTCGCAGGTGACCCGCGTATTGCGCCCTCAACTCTCCCAAGACTTCCGCGCTTCGCCGGCCGAAGGTATCGCCCGCCGCGCGCTGGCCGCCGCCCGCCGCGGCGACCCACGTGACCAGTCTTTGGCCAACCTCCGGGCGAAGCACCTCCATGGCTTTCAGCGCGGTCAGCGCAGCCGCGAGCTCGGGGGGGACGTAGCCTTCCTCGACGGTTCCGGGCGAGCCGTGCCGCTTTTCAGACGCCCTGTCCCCGCCCCCGCGGTCGGTGAACTTCCCCCGGGCTGCCTTGAGAAGCGCCGACGCCGCCGCCGCCTTCCCGGCGCGCAAACGGTGCAACGCCCCGTTTGCCGCGTTTGAGTTGGTTGTTTTCGACGACGGCGACCCGATTTGTCTTTCCTCACAAATCCCAGTGTCGTTGCCGTGCGCGCCGTTTCCGTTGCCGGCGCCGAACGCGGGCGCCCGTCTCAACGTGTGCCCTGTGAACCGGACGCTCTCCCTCACGGTTCCGGGGTGTCGCGAGTTCGCCGCGAACGCGGACGCCACCGACACGCGGTTGAACCCGGCCCGGTTGGCGTTGGTGAACGTACTCCTTGGGTCCCTGTTCCCGTTCTCGTTTGCGTGTCCGTTGTTCCCACTCGGGACGTACCCTCGGAACAGCCCCCCCGCGGATGTGGCTTGCTTGGTTTCATCCGCCGCGGCGCCGATGCGGTGAAGCAGCAAACGGTCCGCATCAGCCAGCACTTCCTCCAAGTTAACCGCCGCGTCCGGCCACCGCCCCACCACGCGCTCGAACCCCTCCAGCGCGCACCGCGCCTCCCCGTACGCCTCCTCCATCGCCGCGCCGCCCACGCCGTGCTTCCCCAGCGCGCTTACACAGGCGTGCAGCAGGGTTTCCCTCGCGGCTTCGATCCAGGACGCGACGTGCGGTGCGAAAATTTGTTTCGGGTCGAGCGCCACCGCGGCTGGTGAGCCGTTCGCGCCGGGGTACGGCGGGTGGTGCCCGCCCGGTTTCTTACCGGCGCCGTCGTACTCGTCGCTCACGTCCGCCGCGACCGCCGCTTCCTGAAGCTCGCACAGGGCGTCCACTAGGTCGATGGCTTCCGCACCGGGGGGGGCGGGAGGAGGGTTGCTGCTGAGCATCTTGCTCACGCACGCGCTCGCCTCGACGCAGTACACGCCTGCGGCGATTTGGGGAAGCAGGGTTCGGCCCGGAAGCACCTCGGCGTCCTGGATCTGGTGATCCACGCCTAGTTCGCGGCAAAGCCCCAGACACATCTGCGACAAACCCGCGAAGAGCCGCGCGTGCCCGGGGTCGCTAGGGTCCGAGACTTCGTTTTCGTTCCTGTTCCGGTCACCAAGAAACACGGAGTGGTGTCGTCGGTAACACGCCCTCGCCGCGGTTTGCAGGTGCGTCTGCAACTGCCGCAGCGCCTCCGGCGAGGTCGGGTCCCGCTGCAGGATCCGGCTGAGCTCCACCGCGATCGCGAGCGCCGGCGCGGGTTGCGTTTCCGGCAGAGCCTTGGCGATCCCCCTGGGTTCGTCTTCGCTTAGGTTCTTGTAGTTCTGGAAACAAACCCCGACGAGCTGCTCCACCGCCGTTCTGATGCCGTCGAGCGCGTTCATCTCCGTCGCGGTGAGGCCGCCTGAGGCGTGTTCGCGCAAACACGGCGCCAAGTGGTCCAGAATCAACGCTAAGCAATCCGCGGTGGGCGTGGCAACGGCCAGGACGTGCCGCACGTACCGCAAAGAGGTGTGATTGGGAGACACGCCTTGCAGCTCGCTGAGCTCCCTTAGAAGCCACGCCCACGGGCCGTGCAGCGCCAACCGCCGGCGGTGGAACCCGAGCGCGCGCAAAGACGCGTTGAGCGCGACGTCGTACGCGGCGCTCGGGGGAAGCGGGCCGTTACCGGCGGCGCTCCAGCCGTTGCCCTCCACGGCGCTTCCGAACCCAGCCCCTCCCACGTCCCCCCTGCTTTCTCCCTGATTACCGTAGTCCAACGTCGTCAAAGGCGCGCCCCAGTCGTACCCGCCGATCGGCTCGAGGTGCGCGGTGAATCGAAGGTAACCCTTTTCCTTGCCGTTGGCGTACCGCAACGGCAACTCCACGATGTTCCGCCCCTCACCGGCCATGCGCGACACGTCTTCAAGGCTGGGCTTGCAGAACGCGATCTTGCCTTGCCCCAGGTCAACCTCGAACGCCAACGCGTCGTCCCCCGTGGCGAGACGGATGCGCGCGTCGCCGCATCCAACATGAAGCGTCGCGGAATCGCCGCCGCCGCCTGAAGACGGGGGGGCGGCGAACGAGCTGTGGCGCTTACCGTCGCCGTCAGCGCACGCGCGTACGCGGCAGATGTCCCCGCGCGCGTGCGGCGTCGCCGTGGCCACCGCCGCTGCGGCGCGCGCGCCGCGTTCTTTCGCGGCGGCGTACACATCCCTTGGGTCCACGCCCCCCGTGAACCGCTTCCACCCCCTCGTGGTGATTGAAACCTCCGTGACGTCCACCGTAACCCCCGCCCACCGCTGTCCCCCTACCCCAACGTCCATCCCGTGCCCGGCTTTGTCTCTTCCGCTCGCGCCCTGCGCTTTGCCGCCGTCCTTGTCCTTGGCGCCGCCAAGAAGCGTCCCCGCGTTTCCACGCGACCCAACGAGAATGCCGTCCATCCCGAACCCGCGCCTCAGCTCCGCGCACCGGTCCGCCAGGAAGTGCACGGCCATGTCAACTTTGTGCTGCGGCGCGTTTGACCCGAGGCTTCCCTCCAGGCAAGCCTGGAGGCAGGCTTCGTAGGCCAAGATGCGCGCGCGCTCGTCTCCGCGCCACCCGCCGAGGTAACACCCGTCAGGGGCGGCACCAGCGAGTGCTACTTGGTTCATCACAGGAACCCCGATGAGCGCGTTGGGGCCGGCGTACAGCGACTGCGACTTCGCGTTGGTTTTCAGGGAGGCGTGCGGCTGCTGCTTCGCGTAGACCGGGCGCGTCGGGGACATCGGCGGCGCGGTGACTTTCACTTTCGAAGCCGCCACCGGGGTTACCCTGCTCGCATCCCGCGCATCAGGGTACTCGCCGCTTCCCGAGTCAACGCGGTTGTGGCGAGGACGCGTTTGGTGGTGGGTGGGGTACGGCTGGTTCCCGCGGTACGCATCGTCGTCCCGCTGATACGACCCGTGTTCGCGCCGCCCGTCCTCGTCGCCATACCCCTCCTGCCCAGGGTTGCCGTGCTTGTCCGGTGACCCGACCCTCGTAACAGGAGCGGATACCGACCTTTCCCTCTCGGCTTGTCCACTCCGAGCGTTTCCCTGGTCCCCCAACCTCGCAGGCGTGCCGTACCCGTGCGTCGCGCCGGCGCCCGGCCACGCGCGCATCGGCGAGCCCCCCGGCGGCGGCGGGGCCGAGGGCGGCGACCCGATTCCCCGTCCGTCGTTGTACACCCCGTTGTCCGAGTTTTTGTGCAGCGCCTGGCCGTTCGCTTTCGCGGGCGAGCCCCACGGTGACGACGGCACGGAGTGAAACTCCTCTTGTGTGTTGTGAAACTCGTCTTCCGTTCGCGTGGAACCCGTGCTGGGGCGTCCTTGGGCGTACTGACCGTACTGATTTGTCATCGGCGCTTGCACCGTCGACCCGGTGCCCGGCACGAAGCTGGTTTGCCGCCGTCTCTGCGCCTGCGCTTTCGCGGCGTTGGAATCTAACTGCCAGTTCGTTCCCTGGCCCCACGGGTCCCCCCCGCCGTCGCTGACTTCGCCCCGAGGTGGCGCGCCGTGGCCGCGGGTCACGGCAGCAGGCGGGCCCATGCTGCGCGTCCGGACGCCCGAGTTCGCGGGCTCGCCGTACGTGTGGCTCGGCGGCGCGCTCGGCGGTGAGTTAGGAGCCCCGGGGTAGTTGCTCCGGTTCGCTAACGGGGAGCCTTGCGGGCTGCCCGGCCCGCCGCGGTACGGCACCATCGTCGGGCCACCCATGGTCATGCGTTTATTAGGCGCCCGGCCTGACATGCCCGCGAGCGCGGAAAGGGGGACGTTCTCGGTGTCTCCCGCGAGGTTCTGCATTGACGCGCGGATGCTGGTGCGACGGGGGGTGGTTCCCTGTGGAGGTGAACCCGGGGAGGGGTTAGGACGAGCGAAAGACACGCGCCGTAGTGCGGAGCCACGGAGCGGCCGCGGCGGTGTCGTACGTGGCACGGCGTCGGGGGGAAAAGAAAAGCGCCGGTCTCGGAAAAGGACCCAACTCGGAATGTGAAATGCGTCGACGCGGCACACACGGCGACGCACCTGCGTCACTCCGGCACCCCAGCCCCCCTGCGACCCCACGGGCTCGGCCCAAGGGTCCGACATCGTGGCTCGCTGCGCAAGGAGCGTACGTCGCGGGGACGAAAGCGTGGCGCGCGAGTTGTGATGAGCCATCGTCCCGAAGCATCCGAGACGGAAAAACACGGGACCTGCCGTTAGTTTTCCGCGACACGAAAATCGACCGTTTCGCGAAATGTGCCAACTTGGAAAGAAAGAGGTGATGAGACTTGACTCGTCCAAGCGCTCGCCTGGGCGCGCGAGAAGCGTCGGCCTGGGGACGGGGACCGAGCAAGGGCAAGAATTTCAACAACGTTTACGCAATTCAAAAAAAGATTTCATTATTCGTTCGCAACTCGTCCCTGGTTTTGCGGTGTCGCGCTTGCGTCCGGGAAGCGCGCTCCCTCGCCTAAAAAATAACGCATATTTTTATTTCTCGGTTGAGTATCGTTCAATCGGCGTTACGCACGACGGGTACGTCGCGCCCGCCTTCCATTCACCTATAGCCCTCTTCCATTCACCTATAGCCCATCATGAACTCGCCGTGGAACTTCGTGATTTTCTGCACCACGTCTGCGATGTCGGCCTCCGCGGGAAGGAACGTGGTTCGAAAGTGCCACGTGTTTTCGCGTTGTCCGAACCCCGATCCCGGCACCACCACGATCCCGGTGTTTTCAAGAAGCTTCATGCAGTAAAGCGCGTCGGGGGCCATCCCTGCCGTGACGGCTTCCAAAACGTGCTTCGCAGGGAGCGTGATTTTCGGGAACGCGTACATGCTTCCCTGCGCCGGGTTGCAGCTCACGCCCTCTAACGTGTTCAGGCCGTCCACCAAAGTTGCGGCGCGGCGTTTCAGGGACGCCAAGATGTCATCTTTCTCCTGTTTGAATTTTGCGAAGCTCGCATCGCCTTCCACGGGCGGCTGCATCACGAGGCCCATGACGATTTGCCCGGATAAGTTGGGACACAGCCCCACGGAGGCGAGCTTGTACAGCTCGGCCATGACGTCCTTGTCGAACCCGTTCAACTCCATGTACCCGCCCCTTCGGCCGCACTCGCCGTAAAACCCTTTCGAGGTGGACTGCAGGCTCGCCAGAGCAATGTTCGCCCCCATGTCCCTCATCACTTTTTTGAACGAAGCGAACGCCTTGCCCTCCGCGTACAAGTTCTCCTGGTACACCTCGTCCGCCACGAGCAGCAAGCCCTCGCGCTCGCAGAATTTGACCACCGCCTGCTGGTTCGCCAGGTCCAAGGCAGCGCCAGTGGGGTTCCCGGGGTTGATCACCACGAGCGCACGCACGCACTTCCCCTCGGAACGGGCTTGTGGGATTAACAAGAAAGTGTCAGTTATCAGTCACGTATGGGCAATCGCGAACGGCGGAACGTGTTGGGTGGGAAAGCCCCGCACCTTTGTCCGTTTGCGACTTCAGCTCGGCAACGTCGAGGCCCCACTCTTTGTCTTCCTGGAGGTAGTACGGCAACAACGTCCCGCCGTAAAGCGCCAGGGTGGCGCTGTACAGGGGGTACTGCGGAATAGGCACAAGCACCGCGTCGTTCATGTCGCGAATCAAAGTTTTCATCAAGTAATGACACCCCACGCTGGCGCCATCCGTGAGCCACAGGTCTTCGATATCACAAGGGTGGCCGTCCCTTTTTTCGATCCCGTCGGCGACCATTTTCCGCAAAAACGCCACCCCCTTACTCTCGGAGTACGCCCCCGTCCCGCCCTTCATGTTCGCCAAGATGTCCCGGGCCTTTCGCCGCACGTCGTCCGGGAAAAGGCTCGCGGCCTCGGGGGTGTCCAGCATCTCGGGGAAATCGCAAAGCGCCAGGACTTGCCGGTAAAACGTGATGGGCTTCTGCCCCAGGCTCTGGGGGTTGCCGATGTTGCACATGACGATTTTGTCGAACGGGTACTTGGTTGGGTTGCTCGCCAGGTCGAGCTCGATAAGCCCCGCCTTCGCCACGATCGCGCCGCGCACCGCGTACTGCATGTCCTTCACGTTCTGGTTGATGGTGTCGATGGTGATGGACGACATGGTGCGGATCGTTCCGAACGAGGTTTTCGAGGCGACGCGCGTTTCTACGCCGCTCACGAAGAGCACGGGCGGGGGGGTGAGGCGGACGCTGGTGCGTAGGCGTCGCACCGCGCGGAACAGAGACGAGATGGTGGCGGGGGCACGACCTCGGGGAAGTCCGAGGGGAGGCGCGCGCGCGGGTGTGGCCAAAAGCTGACTCGGTAACGTTGCGAAACGCGACAGACCGCGCGAAAAAACGCGTCCACCTCGGCACCCCCTGAAAATGTGACGCAGCAAATAGTCGGGCGAATCGCGAAACTCGAAATCGACTGCAGTGGGCAGATCGGCTTTTGGAAAACGCCAACGCGACGCGCAGACACGGACGAACCGTGTTTGACTGCTTATCGAAGCCGAACATGGCGAAATGGAAATAAATTAAGACACATCTAGTGCAAACGATGTCCACGCGCTGTCCGCCGTCCGCCCCCGTTCCACTACACCTCCCCCTGCCCCTGAAGCACGGCCCTGCTCGCTAGCGCGATCCCTCTGTCCATCACGTCGCAGTACGAATTGTACGTGTCCCCGTCGGTGTCGATTGGGGCCCCCGCCCGTCGCCGCGCCGCGCGGCCGAGTTCGCCGAAGGACACGCCGTGGTCGGCGAGCCTCGCCGTTTCGTTTTCCGTCTCAACGAGCGCGGCGTGTAGCGCTTTTATGGTTTGCCTCAGCACAAGCGCTCGCGTGACGCCAGCCGGAGTCGACGCCCTGGTTCGCATCTCGTGGAACTTGGCACTCATGTCCCCCCTTTGGTCCCGGGCGGACAATGATGACCCAACCACGGAGCCGCCCACCGCGCCTGATCGGATGCCGGGGATGGAAAGCCCGTCCACGATTTTGGTACTCGGCGTGGCGCTCGTGACGGCCAAATAACCCGACGCAGCACCCACAACCTTCGCTTCGAACTCAAGGAAACGAACCCAAACACCCTCGCGCTCGTACACCAGGGCGTTGGCGCGGAAATAGTCGTGGGTCTCAGTGGGGACTGAGGTCGATCCTTGCTCTTCGGAAGCGCGGGGGAAAGGCGGAGTTCTTTTGGTTTCCTTCCCGCCGGCGCGGAACTCGCGCGTCGCGATTTCAAACGCGTGCCTTTCGAACTCATCGGGCGACCGGAGCGAACAATCCGTGTCCTCGTTCACGGCGACCCCAGCGATGGTCAACACGCGAATTTGGGTGGGCGGCCCGACGTACATGGTTCCGGGGGGGCGGGGGGGGGGGGAGCACGCCGCACTCGTGTCGAAATCGCCGCGAGGCGCCAGAGGCGACTTCGCGCCGCAAGACCCTTCGTCCGGGACAGCTGTGTGTGGCGTGGTGGGCGCGTCTCGCGGCGGCGGCGGCGGCAAGGGTAAGAACATTGTTTCATCAACGGAAACCCCTGCGGGTCGTACCACCAAAACCGTGGCTTGCAGTTTGTGCACCGTCACTTTCGCGACCACCGCGTTTGCGCGCGACGTGCTCACCGATGCGCCGGCGGGAAGGGGACCGCCGATTGGGTTGCCGATTGGCAAGGTGGTGGTACGTGCGTCGCGTTGCATTGAGAGCCGTGCGTTACCCTTCTTCCCGCCATCCCGCGAATCCGGCGCGTCGTCAAACTCGGAATCCGAACCGCTTTCGTCTTCGTAAACCTTCGCCCGCTTATCCCGGTGCCGCCTGCCGTTGGTCTCGGTCTCCTTCCCTATCAACCCGCCGTTGGGGTCCGTGTCCTTCCCTATCAACCCTATCAACCCGTTTCGCAATTCACTAACGTCGGGTAACCCGTTTTCCCTCCACTTCTCCAGAATCCATCGGTTCAAATCATTGAGAAACAGCTCGGGGTCTTCGCACTCGGAGTTCGCGGCCATGACCGCGGCCGCGGCGGCGCTCGTGAAACGCGTCAGCGCCGACGTGACGCGCGCGTACCTGGTGATTGAGAAAGAAAAAGTGTCAATCCCGTATGCGCAATCGCAGAGGCGGAGTGTACGAAGTGCACTTTGCGTACATCTGGTGTCCAAAGAGTCGGTCTATGACAACCTGAGCGACTGACAACCTGAGTCAGAACTCGGTCTGTGAATGGGAAAGGAAATACGCACGTGCGGTACGGTCCGTCTGTTTTCTGCGACGCGAGGTCCCGCATTTCCCGGCAGGCCTCTTGGAACCCTCCCCAGGTGTGTCGCTGTGACCAGTTACCCATGCCCGCAAACAACGACTTCAGCGCCTTGTAGTTCACCGCCACGACGTGGTTGGTCCAGTCCTCGTCGGTGAGTAAATCACCTTCCAGGTGTTCTTCGAGCCAGCACTGTTTCACGAACTG
>Ga0307488_10000511_pt1 | contig 32156 bp, 38 predicted proteins | sample SB02metaG_FD_202248 | JGI IMG/M metagenome (GOLD analysis project Ga0307488, IMG submission 202248) | Sea-ice brine microbial communities from Beaufort Sea near Barrow, Alaska, United States - SB 0.2 | ecosystem: Environmental > Aquatic > Marine > Coastal | place: USA: Alaska | collected...
ATCACGGTGTAAAAGTCAAAAAGCTCGCCCTGATCAAGACCTAAAGGCAGTGACTCTGTATCTAACAGTCTGCATAAAGAGTTAACCTGAGACTCTAGTCTTCTTACATGGCCTTGTAGTATCCTGAAGTTACGTACGTTAAAGTCGTCGCAGTTGTCACGTGCGTCAGCAAACGCCAGTACGTCGTCTTTAGCAACCCACTTTCGGTTAGAGCCTTTTTTCTTGTGACATTTTAGTACTCCTCGTGATATATAGTTTGAGAGGGTCTGCTTGTGCACTTGCAGCGCTACAGCTGCCTCTTGCAAAGTTAAGTACTTTTCATCCATAGTATCTCCAGAGTGTTTATGTCATCTATTGGTAAGTCGGAACAAGAGCTCATGCAAATAGCAAGTAGCGCAGTCACTAGGTATAAGCGAGAGGTTATATCTGAGAACGGTAAGGGTATATCTTTAACTGACTCAGTAGTAGCTTCGGCAAGACCTTATATGCCTATGACACACGAGCACGTAAAACGTATATGCGAGTTCACTTACCACGACGCATTCGAGCGTATATTCAACGAGAGACGCGGTATTGAACGTAATATATCATTCGACCCTGCAGTTGCTGACGATGTTTCAGTACTGCTAGGATTAAGAAACACACATAACAGGCTACGAGGTTAGTATGAGCATTTTAAAGGATTTACAGAACAAGAACGCATCTGAGAAGGCTATAGCAAGTGGTATTAAAAAGTACCGGACGGGTGCTCTACTTCTTACAGGAGCGGCTCTAGGTCACGGTGCTACTAAAGGAGTAAAAGACTTCAAATCAGGACGTAATTCACGTATCCAGCAACAACAGCAGGCAAATAACATGTATAAGATGGCTACTATGCCTGACGAGCCCGCAGACCAGTTTAGCTTAGGAGAAGTGTTTCCTACTAATATAACTAAGCATGCTTCTGCAGTTGAGTATGTTACTGATGCTGAGCGAGAAGAGTTAAACACTCACGAAGCTATTACAACAGCTATTGCTATGACAGAAGACCGTATAGGAGCTTCCGGTTATGCACTTGATACTGCTATGCATAAGGTAGCTTCTCATGTTAAAGAGGCTATGAACTCTGGAGTATCTCTAGACGTAGCTATTGAAGCAGCTCTTACAGGTATAGACCTTAGTAATGAATTACTAGTTAAAGTAGCTACAGACTTATGCGCAGAACTGCATACACGTCTTAGCGAGCACCAGAGTTTCACGAATATAAAGGTAGCAAGCTGTGGAGACGTAGATCCTTCGCACCCTCTTCCATGTTCATTCCGTGAAGCAGCTATCGCAGGTGCGTCTCTAGTAGAAGAAAGATCACTACTTCAAGGAATACGTTCATCATTAACAGATTAAGTTCTGTCCATTAGACAGAGGAGACAATTATGACTATTCCACAATGGGCAACTAGAGCTCACAGGTCAGGCGAAATGTCTGACTCGGATTACAACGATATTTCTAACTTTAACGCACAAGTAAAAGAAGCTTCTTCAGGTATGTCACCTGGACAGATGGCGGCACTTGTAGGCGGGATGGCTTTAGCTCCTGTTATAGGAAAAGGCGTAGAGTACGGTATGCACAAGATGCGGGCTAAAGGTAAGGGACAGCTTACAAACGACCTGAAAGCTATTCTACGTGTAAACCCTAGTATAGGTAGTGTAAATGACCCTCAAGTCATGCAGGCTTACTTAGGATTACTGGACTTGAACCCTGAAGTAGCTAGCAACCCTATGGTAGCAGCTCCTATGATGGAAACTATTATGCGGTCACGTGTAGACCCTATGGACCCTAAGTCCTCTCCTTATATTGACCCTTCTCTAGCTAAAACACTTATTGAATTACGTAAGTACAGTAAGCCTGATATGGCTTCTCAGCTTGGATCAGAGATGGGATCTGGAGCTACAGGAAGTCTGGGCCAGATTCTAAAGAATGAGACAGGATCAGGTAATGGATAAGATTGCTAGGTTTTCAGGAGTATCCTTCACAGGATCTCCTCATATACACCTAGTAGAGCCTGGCACTGGTCATGGACTCAACGAGACAGCTTCGTTAGGTGCTCATGAAGAGCACCTTCCGCAGGTTATTGAGTTAATTGAAGCTATACAGCCTCAAGAAGGTAGTATATACCTAGTAAACTCGGCAGTTGTTGCTGGAGAATTCTCTGGGTATAACAAGAGAGCTGACTGGTTTAATGAGTCAGGTCTTAAGCATACTCCTCCGGGATTTGACGATATACCTTTATGGGACATAGAGGCTAGACGTAAGGCTGCGGCAGTTAAAGAGAATATAGAAGGGTGGGGAAAGGTAGCATGGGGACATAGTACCTTCTACAACTCACACAGATTCAGGCATCATGTAAACAAAGACCCTAATAAGGCCTATGGTTACGTTCTTGGTTCATTCTGGGACCCTAGAATGAAGAGAGTAGTTCTAGTATCAGAGCTAGTCAAGTCTATGTGTGACTGTATGGGAGCTTCTAGAGTATACGACCAGCTAGAGGCGGGAGAGTTTCCTGATACTAGTATGGGATGCAGTACTCCTTTCGACGAATGTAGTATATGTAGACACAGGGCACGTACTCCTGCAAACTACTGTAAGCACATGAGAAGAGACCATCATCCTGAGTATGGTCCTAAGAAGTTATTACCTGACGGTAGAAGAGTGGGAGTAAAGACATACCACCCTAGCTTCTTTGATGACTCGTTTGTACTAAGAGGAGCAGAACGTGCAGCCAAAGTTACATCTAATGTCACTAGTCTTGTAAAAGGAAATAGAGTGTACAATAGGGAAATATACGGAAGGCACCGTAAAATGAATAAGATGGCATCAAGTCCTGTATATGATCCTAATATAGAAGCTACTATAGAAGCTGCAGCTTCAAACGTAATGGTCAACACAAAAGAAGAGAAGGCAGCACTTAGATACTATACTGACATGCTACGCATAACAAACAGAGTAGTTGGAGGAGAGACTCCTGAAGCTGTTATTAAGCAGTTAGATATAATGTGGAAACAACAGTTTGTACTTATGTACGGAATGCCCGTAGATACATTCTACCCTGTATACGAGAAACTTGAAGAGGAGATAAAGAGACTGTCCAGTAGACAGAATGTACCTGTTCCTACTAAGACAGCTTCATCTAAACTAGCTGAGATGCTTAAAGAGATACCGTCAGATAACAAATCACTTTCTGTAGTTAAGTCTCAGATAGGATCTATGAAGCCAATGTCTAGTAGCATGCTAGCAGAAGGCTCTAAGCGACCCGGTGACTTTATTAGTACCTGCTCAGCTATGGGAGTAGTTTTATCTCCTAGAGAATATAGAGACGTATCCCTACCTTCTATAGACCCAGACTACGCTAATAGAGTTGTAGGTACTAATAGATTATTCAGACCTCACGACATGTCTACTTGCCCTTATGCCCCTAAACCGATGTCATCTAGTATTATACCTAGTATACTTAGTGCAATTAAGGGCATATTATCTGACAGGTCATTTCACCCGTCTGCAGTAAGGGTCCGTATACATACTCCTAGGCCTCAAATACAAAGAGTTTCGTCTAGGTATGAGTCAAATCCGGTAATGAATAGGCTTGCTGAGGACTACAGTAACTACAGGATGAGGGCATTAGAGGATATATCTTCACCTTTCCACAGAGAGCCTTCTGAACTACGTACGCACTTACCTAGCATACGTGTAATAAAGCTAGCCGGGGACGAAGAAGTTAATGCTGAGGACGTATCTTCAGCACTTTATGCTGCCTTTCCGTGGCATAATTGAGTGTTTTATAACTATTTACTTGCAGTTACCCAGTATTCACGGGTTATATTGCTTACACAACCTTTGTAGGGTTAGTTAGGTACTGACACTACTTTTAATATCAAACAGCCGAGAGGAAGAAATGAACGAATTAGAACAATTACAAGCAGAGTTTGTAAAAACTGCTTCATACGAAGGTATCGACCTTAATGACTTCTCAGACCAAGAGGTAGAGCAAGCGTTCTACGAATGGGCTGATGGCGGGGAAGATGAAGTAACTCAAGAAGACATTGAGTACATCCACGAAAAACAAGCTGCTGCTTACGAATACTTGACTGATGTCGGTTACTTGGAAGGCGGATACTCAGAAGGCGGTATTGGCGGATTGATGTCTAAGACAGCTTCTGCTGACGTTATGCCACAACTCTTTGAAAACTACTTAGGAGAGAACTACGGTGTATCTTCTGACCAGTTGGAAGAAGCACAGGCATTGACAGAGTACGACAATTTCCTAGACATGGCTGTTAAAGAAGCCTCAGAATTAGCAGAGTATGCTGAAGACTCAGTACACGCTGAAGAGATGGGACGTATTGCTGGACAAGCTCACTTCGATACATTCAACAAACTTGCTTCATACAATGGTTATGAGCAGTACAAGGAAGCTCAGAAGTGGGACGCAGGTTCTAGCTCTTCACCGTTTGTAGCTGACACTGGTCCGATGATTGGCGATGGTACTAGCTTTAGAATGAACAAGAAGCAGTCAAAAGTAAGTAGAAAAGCTAACCGAAAGAAAGTGATGGGAATGAACAAGGCTACTAATACAGGTCTAACTATTAACCCGCAAGCACTTCCTACTAACGCAGTAGACCACAGAGCTGGCGGTAGAGTAATTGATCAAGTTGTACCTGGTGGGACTATGTCGTCAAGTATACCTGATATGTACACACCTAATCCGTTAGCAGGTAAGAAGTCATTGTGGCAGAAGGCTAAAGGTCTCTCTGGCGGAAAGAAAGCTTTGATTGCTGGTGGACTTGGATTAGCTGCAGCTGGTGCTGGAGTTTACGCTTACAACAAAGGTAAGCAGAACAAGCAAGCTGGTGACTATGTAGCTGAACGCGCTAATGAGTTCGCTCACATGGGTAAGGAAGCTTCTTACGACGGTTCAGACTTTGATAACGAGGCATTAATGCTTCTTGAAGAGCACGGATACGACGTATCTCCTTTGTTTTACTAATCAGTACCTAACTGGGTTGGCTCCGGCCAGCCCTCTCTTTTGGAGATAATATGACAACATTTCAAGAGATACTGGAGAATGGCAAACGTCGTGCTCTCGGTCAAGATAAGAGGGCATCTGTTTCAGATGATATCTCTTCTATCTTGAAAGAGGCAGACAGCGTTATCGGTAGCTCGTCCGCAGCGGACACTTCAATGGTCGAGAGGGCTAAGCAGCAGATTATGCAAGAACATAATAAAGCAGCATCAGCTCCACAACCTGGACAGACAATGTTTGACGTACTTATGGGTGATCAAACTAAAGAAGCATCTTCGTCTATGACAACATGGGATGCTGAATCACCTGCATCTTTCGGTAAAGCTTGTCAGTTTATGCAGTCTAACGAGGCATTAACAAATGCAACGCGAAGACAGACAGCAGCCGGCACTAGAGCTGAACTTCCTGCAGTATTCGAGTCCGCAGTAAGGACTTCTGGAGACGCTACTGTTCGACCAATGTTCGACTCTTTCGACAAGGGTGGAATGCGTAAAGTAGCTAAGAATAAAGACGTAAGTACAACCGACTACCGTCACAGACAGCAGCAGGCCTCTAGAATGGGTCGTACAGGTATTAAACAGTTCTTGCCGAGCGGAGAGCACTTGAGAAGAGTAGCTGCTCCTGCTTTAGGTACTATGGCTGCTGGTGCAGGTGTAGGCGCACTACTAGGTAAAGGAACTGGTATAGGTGCCGGTGGAGGTGCTTTGGCTGGTGCTTACCTAAGCGGCATACCTGCTTCTTTAGTAGCTACCCATCAGAAAGCTAAGTTAGACAAAAGTAAAGGTCTTAACGCTACTGGTACACAGAAGTGGTTAGGATTAGGTGGCGGAAGCATAGACGAAGCTAAGTTCAAGAAGAACGTAAAGACAGCTGGGGATACTATGACCAAACTACGTGATGCGTTAGAGAAGACTGCTTCAGAGAAGTCTTTGCTTGAAGCTGAAAATGCACATCTCAAGAATAGAGAGCAAGCTGTGAAGCTAGCTGAAGCTATGGAAGAGAAAGGTTACCAAGATCATCTAAGTTTCGACGAGAAGGTTGCATCTGCACTCGACTCTGGAAACATTGATGCTATAGAAGCAGCACTTGCAATCGTATCGGGCTCAACAGGGTTCACTAAAATGGCTAGTATCTCTAGCGATGGAGAGACTTACAGAAGTAACGTCGATCCTTTCACATCATTTATTAACAGCACGGGCTACTAGGAGTTTACTATGGCTAACAAGAATATTGAAATCACCAACCCAGGTTACGTAGGTCTTTGGACTGACGATATGCCTATCCAAGCTAATACACTACGTGGAGAGTCAGGGAACTTGCTCGACGGTAATAACGCTAATGCAATCGTAGAAGGGGAATGGTTAGTCCATTCTGCTAACGGTAAGTACTTAGAACGTGAAGTTATTACCACTCAGACAGCAATTGCTTACTCTAACTTAGGAGTTAAGCCTTCTGTAATGTACTTCTATGAGCAAGGTAACCCTGTTCCTTTGACTATCGGTCTTGGTCACACAGTTATCGGACCCGTAGGTATGGTACTGAAAGTAAAGTTCGGAGACTTCGGTGCAACAACTGTCGCTCCGGGAGCTAGACTATTTGTGTGTGATATCACTCACGACGGTGGTGTTAAGCGTGGACTTGCTACTTCAGCAGCTCTAACATCATCGGCAGGCGGTACTGGGTCTATCGACTCGCTTACAGAAGATCCTGCAACTGCAACTGCTAATACATTCTCTCCTTGTTACTTGAAGAGGTGGATTAACCAGACAACAGCAGAAGTAGTTTACTCGCCAGCACTTGTAGGCACTCTCTCTACTCTTAACTAGTAGTTCATCATTTATAATATAGGAGACTATAATGTCATACTCTAATGCCCGAATGTCAAACCACAAGTTCTCTAATTTGTTAGAGGACTCTGGGTTAACCAAAGAGGCTCAATCAAAAGCGTCTAGTTACTTGCGAGACCGTATCCGTGAAGACTCCTTCACTGATAAGATCATCTCAGCAGAGAACATTACACCTAACGACTGTCAAGTGTCTGAAAACCATGATGGACTTGTTAAGTTCCGTGAAGTGGAACCAGAGTCGCGCGCAATGCCGATCTCTTTCCGTGGAACACCTACTGCTAAGTACATCAACGGTCGTCGTTACCCTATTTCCTTCTTCACTATCTCTACACTACGTTTGGAGATTACTGAGCAGGAGCTTATGGCTTACGACATGCCTATTGCTAAGATCATGGAACGTCATTCGTTCAAAGACATGCTCGAAGTAAAAGACAAAGTAATGATCGGTCACTTTGAAGCTGCAGTTAACGCTATGCAGAACTTGCTTAACAGCACTACATCTTTTACATCTTCTGGGGTACGAGCTAACACTCAGAAAGTTATCTCTAAGATTAAGAGCGAGAAAGCTCTTGAGAACCAGCAAGATAACTTCATCATTTATGCTGTACAGCGTCGCGACATCATCAAGTTGAAGAAGTTGTTGGCTCAAGTTATCACCAAGGACGGAGAGATTCTACGTGCAGGTCGTTTGCGCCCTGTTGCTATGTTGATCACTGACCCTGATGCTACTGAGATTGAAGCTTGGACTGCTGAAACTGTTGGTGATACTGTTGTTGGTAAGATCTCAATTCAAGGGTTTGATTACTCTACAGTTGGTGGATTACGAATGATCCGTACAATCAAGACTGACATTTTGCGTGAAGGTAACATCTACGTATTCACTGCAAAAGAGTTCTTGGGTGACAACTATGTTCTTAACGATGTTAAAGTTTACATCGACAAAGAAGCTAACAAAATCCGTTGGCAAGCTTGGATGGATATCGGTTTAGGTATCGGTAACATCGCTTCAGTTATCAAGATGGAGCTTTACTCAGGTGACGCTGCTCTTACTAACGGTGACGCTGACAATGTACGTCCTTTGGATTACTCTCAGTTAGGTTCATTGAACAATAAGATTGAAGATGGATTGTACGTACCGGCTATCAACCAGTACTAGTATATAGTAGCTTACAGTTATAAGGCTCTGCGTCTGCAGAGCCTTATTTGTATCATTAGGAGAAGTAATGAAATTTATTATCAGAAACGTAATGCACGACTTATCACACGCAAGTAGAAGGTTAGGTAAGAGCCCTACTTTCAAGCCTACTCTAGGCGGTAAAGTTTTACAGCCAAATACTAACCGTAACGTAGACATATCTTGGTTCAACGCAGAAATATGCGACAGAGTAGACTCACTAATAGAAAACGGATCAGTCGCTCTATATAAGCGAGGCGGTGCTGAGCTACCTAACTGTAACGGTATTCGTAACGATTTAGGTATTAGTCTAGTAAAGCCTATGGCTATGCCAGAAGCATTACATAAAGAGATTATAGTAGAAGTCGTAGGTGACATAGATGCAGTTGCTAAAATTGAAGCTATTGAGCGTGAAGCAGAAGACAAGGCCATAGCAGAAAAGGAAGCTATCGCTGAACTACCAGAAGAGAAGCCTAGTAAGATGTCAAAGACACAACTTAGAAAGCTAAGTGCAGCTCAAGTAACAGAATTAGCTAAGTTCTACGGTGTAGACACAGAGAACAACAAGTCTAATACTATAAAACTAATATTAAAAGCTCAGGGTGTCTAAATGATTATAACCGTACATAATATAACAGACAGATCTAAAAAGATACGTACACAGAACGTAACTATAGGTGGCGCTGTAATAGCCCCCGGTCGTTGTGTAGGTATACCTTCTGAAGTTCTTAACGACAAGTACCGTAATCTTAACGGACTATCTATATTCATAGGTGACATCAATAAGCTAAAAGTAGAGAAGGAAGTTTCTAAGATGATGTCCAATGGACAGATAAAGAAGAGACTACTGTCTATGGACGAGTCAGCGCTTGACGAACTGCTAACGGGTGTAACTCCTGAACTTAGTTTCGATAACAGTAAGCTAGGCAAGTTCGGTGCTTTATTTCAAGCAATAACTGGAGGATCTAGTATACTAGACCCAAAGATGTTTAAATGGACTGGTAAGGTATCAGTAAGCGCTGACGGAGACTACAGATAATGTCATTCTACCGTCCTCAGACTAATGTAAGTCTACAGAAGGCTGTCATGAGTGTAAGGACGTACATGAGAGATGTTCCTGGACTTAACCAGTTAATAGACGGAGAAGAGACATCTGACAGGTCTATAGCCTTCTCCATACTGCTTGCAGTATCCGACTACAACGCTACTCCGCCATTCCTAGCCCCTGTCGGAGTAAGCGCTTTCCCGTCACTACCCCTTCTTATGGATAGAGCTGTTATTACAATACTTGAGGGAGTTTTCTTACTAGAGAACCGTAACAAGGCTACATACAATGCTGGCGGTATATCGTACCAAAAAGGAAGTAGGACTCAGGAGATAATGCAATACATTCAGTACTTAAGTAGAAGGTACGAACGCAGCGTTGCTGCTTTCAAGCGGTCTATGAACATATCACAAGCTATGGATGAGGCACACGGAGTATTCTCTGAGTACTTCTTCATTTCAGGACTTTACTTCGGAGGATACTAATGGGAACTTACAACTTTGATGTTAGGACTTTACCTAACGCAGCTAGACAGGCGGAAGCCGCAGCGATGTGGAACAGTCACGGTGATACTACACCTTTACCTGACGCTGCCTCTCAAATAAGAAATATGTTTGAGAAGACAGCCAGTGCAGGGATGCGTAACAAGATGAAGGCTGGTGTAATTGCTGGAGCAGGCTTAGCAGGAGGAGCTACATTCTACCACAAGGCTAGAGCTAGACCCGGACAAGTATCAAGAAAGCAGGCTGAGATAATGGCTGAGATAAGTAAAGCTGATTCTCTATCTAGAAATGGGTCTCCTTTATCATCTTATCAGACAAAGATGCTACAAATACGGAAGAGAATGGCAGATGCCGGCGCTAAGAACCCTGCACTGGCTGCAGCTGTAGGCGTTGTAGGCGGAGTAGGTGCAGGACTATTCGGTATAGGAAGTCTACGAAAGGTGGTACGATGATATGCTACAGATCGGTAAGACGGAAGTAAGGTCGTTTGACATAACGTACAACGACATTATTTGGACAGTAAAGCCTACTAGTGAGGACACGCATAACTACACGTTTACTGTACTAAGGTCAGAGGCTGAGTTCGGCCCTTTCATTGCTATATCAGAAGTTATGGACGACACCTATAGGTTCAGGGATTCGTCAGTACCGTCACGTAACTCAGTGCGTACAATGTTCTATGTAGTTCGTATACGTAATGTAATAACTGGAGATGTAGTAGACTCCCCCGCATTCAGGAAAGTAGGTAAGCTAGACAACGCTGCACTTAAAATAGTATTAGATCACAACGTATACCTGACAAGGCTAGCAGGTACTAGGTGTTGGGCATTCCCTAAGAAGACTTTTGGTCAGTACTGCCCTAGCTGTTTCGATGAAGTTATAGGAAAGCAGTTAAGACATAACTGCCAGCTATGCTGGGGAACAGGCTTTACAGGCGGATACCATAGCCCTGTTCAGGTGTGGGCAGTTGTAAGAGAGCCACAAGAGATACGTAATAATGTACGTAGCGGTACTCCTAGACAAGACCAGACGTACTCAATAACTATGGGGCCTTCACCTTACATGTCACCGGATGATATGATTATAGACTCAAACAACAGAAGAATGAAGGTTATGAGTATACAAGGACCTACAAGGGATGGAACTAGGCTAGTGCAACAAGTAATGTGCGTAAGAGTAGCTCCAGGTTCTGTAGAAGATAAGATACCGCTCAAAGTGCCAGAAGACCTACAGCTTCTAACTACTGAAGGTAAGTACAACAACTTAAACATAGATGACGGCGGTATACAGTCCGCAATAGATCTATTCAGGTAAGTAAATGGAAGACACGGCTACAAAAGAAAGAATTAAGCGTATGCTAGTCGCAGCAGGTGCCGCAGGGCTAGGTACAGCTGTAGGATACGGAGCTGGATCGTTACTAGGTAACAGAATGCGTAGTAGCGCTATAGTAAGACGGAAGCTTAGCCGTATGAGCCCTAAAGAGAAGAAGCGACTGCTAATGATGATACGTGCTACGGGTGCTGCCACTGGTGCAGCAGGCTTCTTAGCTACTGACCTGTACAGGTCAGACGGGAACATAAAGGTATGAGCAGTTTAGCGCCACCTACAAACACAAGCACTATAAACAGGTCAGTGGACATGTACGAGCTACGCCTGTTTGTTCAGTTTATACAGGGCGTGTTCAATTACTTCCCTAAGGACTCCTACCACTTTTCTCACGACAGGGAAGACACTAGAATAGCAATAACACTAGCAAACAGCGTAGACATGAGTGTTGTGTCTATGCATCCTATTATAACAGTAGGTAGATCAGGGTTCTCTGAACGTCCTGTAGGTATGGGAGGTTTCTTAGGTCACGGTGATACTAACAGCAGTACGCTATACACTAGGCTTATACGAGGACAGTTCGTCGTTAAGTGCATAGCTGGAACTGAGGTAGAGGCTAGTGGCATAGCTAGCATAATCAAGACAGCAGTAATATCTATGTACGACCTACTAGAGTCAGAGTACGGGTTTCAGGACTTAGGAGGGTCAGGACTAAACACAAGTCAGGCATCTCCACCAGCAAGTGCTGATAATAGTACAGTTACTGCAACTGAAGTAACTGTTATGATACCGTATACAATACAGAAGACTATAGAGGTAATACGTAACTACAATCCTTCTAACATGTCACTGAACCAGATAACAGATAATAGGCACGCAACTGACTTTGAACAGTTACCTTTACGTGTATTTACAGGTTTCGACATAAATCTAGATGTAAGAACTACAGCTATTAAAGAGCCTAACACATCCATAAATGTTAATAATACTATAGATAACTACCAAGTCGTTATAGCTAATGACAAACCTATCGGAGATTAATAATGACTAGACGCCCTGGAGTAACAGTAGAGCAGGTAGCAAAGCCTGCCGCAAGTTCTGTCGCTGACCCACAATTGATTCCATGTATAGTTGGACCTTGCTACGAGATCATCAAGCCTTTGCTTGCTGACGGGAGCATCAATGACGCTTCAAAGCTGTCCAGTCTATACAACCAAGCTGCCGTATCCATTCAACAAGGTAGCTTCCCTAACCCTCGCGGAAACATCAACGAGCTTAACATAGACGATGCAGAAGTAAAGCTTCACATGTATAAGTTCTCAAAACTACAGAGTATCGCTAGAGGGTCAAACCTTACTAAAGGTACATCGTTCTTAGGTAGAGTATCTTCAATACATCGACCTGCTGTCCTACTTGACCTGTCAGACAGTGCTAATAGCGCAGGAGCACTGGACGCTCTTACACTAGTAATTGCTATAGACGTAGTAGCAGCTTCTGTAGCTTCTACTATTATTACATTCTCAACTGAAGAGACAACATCAACTCTAATCGCTGCGACTATTAATGCTGCTATGCCGTACACTGTTGCATACGTAGACTCTAACGATAAAGTTATTATCGCATCACCTAACTACGGACCTGCTGCGTCAGTGACAATACGTACTGGTGCTGACGCTACAGAATTATTATCTAGTGCCTTCAGCGGTAACAGTACTACGTATAGAGTAGAAGGGCCAGGATTAGCTGCGCAGGATGATACAGACGGGGACGAAGTATCTCCTTATATCGAACACGTTGCTGGCATTTACTACGCGAACGGTACTGTGGATACTCATATAGCAGCTACAGGTCGTTATATTGACGGAGTGTTTACTCAAGGTGGCGGACAGTCTGTTACTTTCGGAGACGGTAAAGATATACCTATGAAGGCAGCTACTGCTATATCAGCAGGTGATGTTCTAATAGCTAATGGAAACATAGTCGGTGGAGAGATAACATTAGTTGAAGAGAATAGGTTTAGAGTAGGTTCTTTGAATGTACCTGCGTCTACTGCTTCAGGCGGAGTATACACTAACAGAGTGTATGACACTGTAGAAGTTAACGTCAAGACTCACGATATCCCATTTTCGCCTAAGTACGCTTACTTCCAAGCGCAGAACCTAGTGTACGGAGAAGTATCTCCTGCAGGTGTATCTGCTGCTTTAGTAGCAGCACCTTCATCTCCTATCCTTGCTCGTAAAGGTTTCATATCTATAGATGTCTCAGGTACACTTAATGAGTTCTTAAATGGAGCTGACGTAGCTATGAATGGCCTTAATTTGGTTGTTCAAGAGACTGTAGCTGGAGTACAGCAGGACGAGGAGACAATAACATATATCGGAGCTCCTGGTAATCTTACAGACCTTGCTTCTGCTATTGCAGGTAATGAAGGGACTACGTTAGGCGCGTCTGCGGACGGTAACTACCTGGTTCTGTCCACTGGACAGACGGGAAAGGGTAACTCTATTGTTGTTAAGACTCTAGGTACTTTGAACGCAAAGTTGGAAATAGCTAACGCTCTTACATGTGAAGGTAAAGACGATGAACTAGCTGTACGTGCTTCCTACACTGGTGGTACTACATCATTGTTCAGTACCTTGCAGAATGAGACGCTTACAATATCAGTAACAGACTCTACAGACACTCTTACAGAGTCTTTAAGTATAATAGGGACACCTAGTGACATTACAGCGACCATTGCTACAGTAATTGCAGCATTTGGGGACGGATCTTCTGCATCAGCTATTATTCTTGAAGGAGTACATGTAGCTGAACTAACTGAGTCATCAGGTAAACTAGTATTCACTACAGTAGAGGGAGGTCTCGGAGTTACTATCGCAGTTTCATCAGCAGACGGTACTCCTCAGTTAGGTATAGCTGGAGGAGTAACAATAGCAGGTGCAAATACACTTAAGGATACAACTTTAGACATAGAGCTAGACGAGAACCCTACAGTGTATGAGTGCAACTTTGTTACTAACTCTGTACAAGATGCAGTAGACGTAATCAACCAAGTGGTTGGAGGTACTTTTCCTGTAGCTTCTAACGAAGACGGGGCTATTACACTTACATCTACTATTGCATCTAGTGCTTCAGTAATAACACTAGACAGCACCGACTCAGGTTATATATCTCTAGAGTTCGCCGGTGATACTGCAGGTGGTACAGGAAGACCTAATCCTGACTTCTACATAGACCCTCTAACTTCAGCTGTAGTAGTAGGAGCAAATATAATACGCAGTACAAGTACAGGTATACCTAATGCTTCTGCGTCAGTTAATGCTCCGATGTACTTAGAGTATAAGGCTCTAAGACTAGATGTTACTGCTTCTGCAAGTAAGCCTGGTATAGTAAATATCACTGCGGATACATTAGAAGCTATTATCGGACCAGTGTCTGAGGACAACCCAGTAGCTTTAGGTGCGTACCTCGCGCTACTTAACTCCCCATCAGCTGCTGTTACTATCCTAGGTATCGACGAAGTTACTGATGCTGCGCCTGAAGGAACAATCGACGGTTATTTGAGAGCTATAACATTGCTTGCTTCTAAAGAAGTATACGCGATAGCTACGCTCACAGGATCAGCGTTCGTTAACAACTTAATGTCAGCTCACGCAACTGAACTAGCAAAGCCTGAAAGTAGGGGAGAGCGTATAGTGTTCTCTTGGTTACCTACTCCTGACAGAGCGAGTGACTCACTGATTGAAGGTGGGGACGGTGATGCTCTTATTGCCGGTACTAATATCATCACCCTTACTGGTGTAAATATACAAGCAGGTGTTACATCTGCAGGTATCGACCCTACTGATGCTTCAGCTAGCGATGGTCTGTTTATAGAACTAGTGGCTGTGTCTCTAGGTTCATCTAGTGTGCTTAGGTACTCTGTTGTATCTGTAAACAACGAAACTGTAACTCTTCGTAGCACTTTTGCTGCAGGAGAGAACGACGACGGGTTCTATACAGAGTCCGCTCTTCTAACTACTTCCGGATTTACTCTCACCTTTACTGCTAAGGTGAGAGGGGACAAGTTGTTGATAACAGGTACTACACTTCCTGATGTTGCAGCTATTGCATCTACGGTTGCAGGACAAGGTACAGCGATAGGTAATAGACGTATATTCTTAGGATTTGCTTCTAGTGCTGATACTGTTCTTGATGGTATTGTTACTAATGTCCCTGGGTACTACTTATCAGCTGCTACAGCAGGTATGGTAGGAGGCGTACTAGCTTCTCAACCTCATACTAACGTAACCATAAACGGGTTCTCTAAAGTATACGGTACAGACGATACGTATTCAGATTCCACACTAGACATTGTTGCAGATGGCGGTAGGTTTATCTTCGTAAACAACGGTGGCGGTGGAGTGACTTGTAGACATCAACGATCTACAGATAACTCAACAATGCCTTCACGAGAGCTGTCAATTACCAAAGCTATTGACTTTATTGCAAAAGGTATACGTGCTGTTAATAGGTCTGTCATCGGAAGTAACAACATTACATCTAATCTTGTAATGGCCCTCACACTTTCTAATAGTGCTTACTTGCGCAGGCAGGAAGGTGTTATAGTTAAGAAAGGTACTCTAGATAAGATTGCACAATCTACATCTAACCTTGACCGTATTGAGGCTGAAGTCAGTCTTGACGTATTCGCCCCTTGTAACAACATTGACTTTAAAATCATATCCTAATTGGAGGAAACTATGGCTAAGCCAGAAGTAGACGCACTCTGTCTAACACAAGACGCTAACTACGTGAACGAAGTTCACAACGAGAATATCCATTCCGTATTCAACCCACGCTACAACCTTTTACGAAAGGGACTAGTAAACTTGGAAAAGAAAGACCCTACTTTCGTACCTACAATTGACTCAGTAAGCCCTACTACATTTGTAGCTAATGTTACTGCCGGTTCAGCTACAAATGTAGATACTGTTATTACACTCACAGGTGTAAACTTAGGTGCTGTTGCTGACGTAGTTGTACGTTTTGCAGGTATCAGTAGTGACTCAAGTGTAGCCGCAGCGGCGGCGTTAGTCGTAACTACAGCAGCACTAGATACTCAACTAGTTGTAACTATTACTAATAGTGCTGTTGAGTTCTTTACAGCTAACGGCGACGCAGCTCTATCAGCCGGTACATACTTCATGTATGTAACAGTAAGCGGATCATTAGTGCTAACACAACCTATAGTACTTACTTAATACAGAGGAGTGAAAAATGAATCTACCTGATCACAAGCCGTATGAGAACTACGTGCAAGATGGTAAGGTAGACGGGAGGGTTGTAAGCTCTAAGTTCTTTAGAGTCTCTGCTGGTCCGCCTCGTCTAACCAACCTACAAATAGCTCAAGGAGCTGCAGGAAGTAAGAACATCGCTTATCCAATCGGTGTATTACAGAGTGTGTCTCTTGGACAGAACATGTCTATCCAGAAGTTGTTCGAGATTGGGTCTCAGAGATCTTACCAGATCCCTGGACACGTTAACGGTCAACTATCTCTTTCAAGGGTTCACATTCACGGACCTAACTTGCTTAGAGCTATGTGGGCATACTACCAAGATGCACTACCTCCAGCACTCGTTGAAGGTATGCTAGGTGGTGTTACAGCCTCTGCAAACCCTAATCCTCATAATGTTAAAGTTCCTCCTGGATACGAGAATGTATTCTGGAACCTTGCCTCTGACCTATTTACTCAGCCAATTGGTATTCTTTTGGAAATGAGAGATAACAACGAGAACGTAATGGGAGCTGTGTATGTTGAAGAGTGCCTAGCACCTAACTTCAGTTTCAGTACATCAGCACAAGGGGTAGCAATACAGGAGAACATATCTTTCCAGTATGAACGCTTGATCCCTATTAAAACACAACTAGTAGGGCTCGTTAAGTAATGCGCGCTATTATGCATATCGATAAAGTGGCTTCACAGAGCTACTACACTCGGAACCGGGCACGTATTCTTGCCCGGCAACGTGCGTACCGTCAGCAAAACTCTGCTCGTATAAAGCTTCAACAGATGAGGTACAGAGCCAGAGTAGCTAGAGGGTCACAAGTAGTACGTACTAGGACTAGCGTAGGTAACTCCTACCACTTCACCGGCGGAACTAAGTTCGCTAGTGATACGGAGGGAGATAGTCCGACTGTCTCTATACCTGGAGTAAAAGGACTAAAGGTCCCACGTATATCCACACCTAGGCCTGCTGTGATGGGTACAAAACTACAGCCTATGAGTATGGGTGGCAACAACCGCGCTATATTAGGGCTAAAGAAGCAGACCCCTTTAGAGGCCAGCTTAAAGGACGTTTAGTACCTCTTTAATAGCTGACAATATAGTAATTGAAGGCCTTACGTCCCTCATCTTAATAACAGCTCTTATATGCCGTCTGAATACTGATATAGGCTTGTCCTCTTCTACGTTAAGTATTGAGTCCTCAGCCTTGACTACCTCTATAAGAAGGTTAACTACTTCTGCCTCTGTAAGAAGCTTACCGTCGTCTAGCTTCACGACAGACTTTAATCTTCGTATGAATATCGCATTGTCTTCGTCTATAGTTACTTTCATATCTTCCTTATATGGGCTAAAAGAGAAGGCGAACCTCCTCAGTTTATTACAAGTGCGTTAGCATAACACTATCTACGAGAATGAACGTCTAAGGTGCTGCTCTACTATAGACCCTACTGTATCTACAAGTGCGTCACCTAGCTCTTCTCCTTTTATAAGCCCGTAACCTTCACGACCATACATTCCATCGCAATCGTCCTTTGACATATCTACAGCTAGTACAGAGAACATTACGTCGTTATCTCGTATCTCTTTTACAAGTACACGTAAGTCCTCTCTAGGGTCTCCTGTAGTGACAGTACCTCTAACGCTCGTAGGAGACCCGTCAGTTATTAGTATAACTGCTCTACGTCTAGATGAAGGAGCAAGAGCCCACATCATAGAAGCTTCAAGAACTGGTAGCATATCAGTAAGACCTCCCACGTAATTAGTAAGGTCGCAAGGCTTGTCAAAGACGTACATTGTGGTGTTAAATCCCCACAACTCTACATTAACATTTATATCTTCAGTAGCAGCTACTATATCCGACACCCCGCTGTTCAAGTACTTCACGTTACCGCGCATACTACCAGAACAATCAGCTACTACAAGTAGGTCAATACCGCTATCTCTTCTCTCCTTTATAAAGATGTTAGTAGACCCAAGTACTCCACCAAGCTTTGCCTGTATAAGGGCTTGTATGTCGATGTCGTCCCCGTCCTCGCATAGTTTACGTTTACGTGCTCCGCGTATAGAAGCCAACTTAGACCTAACCTCGTCAGATCTTCCCGTAGGGTTCATTAAACTACCTCCCCCTATTACACACTCTAGCCTAGGAACTGCAGCTCCTTGTGCTATGTCTGTTACATCCTTGAACATCTTATCAGTAGGGTTTTCATCAGCTTGTGATGTCATACCAGACATTTCACGACCTTTCTCTGCTAGCTTTAGATACGCATCAGATACCTTTGCGTCCATCTTGTCAGTACCTTTGTCCTTGGCTGACTTAACTTTACTCCCGTCTGGCTTCTTTACTGCGGGTGTACCTCCTGCAGCAGGCTTTTGCCCTATTTTGTCTTTCCTGAGTGCGTCTGTTGTACTGTTTATGTCCTTTACTGAGTTCCTTTGGCTCTTGTTAAGTACTTTATTACGTTGTCCGTCTGCACTGACTCCACCACCTGCCAAGTCTTTAGGAGGTGCAGAGTCTGTACCTACTATAAGCTCTATACCTCTTACTATTCTGGAAGGTTTCCTTAGTGAAGCTCCTCCGTTTGACATTAGAGTTATCCTGTACCTAAGCCCTTTCATCTTAATAGTGCTGGATGCAATTATAGCTAACTCTTCCATTAGAATAACAGAAGAAGACACAGCGTAGTTAAAGTCAGTTCCTATTACATCATCAAGAGCTTTACCTATTATAGTAGCGGCATTGAAAGAGAAATCGGACGTTTGAAACTTAGCTATTACTTTAACTATAGTAGGACGGTCATAATACCCCATTAGAGTATACAGAAACACAAGCTTGTTCATAGTAGTCATAGCGTAGTAGTCGTCTAAATCTCCCTTTATCATTTTATCTACATTACTACGTATAGAACCTACTAGCTCCTGCTCTAGTGCTGTTCCGGTTCCTATATAGATACGCTTACCTAGCTCTATTACTCTACGGTCCTCTAGTATATTAACTACCAGAGGGAATAACTCACTAAGCATAGAATTAAGCGTCCTAATTCCTTCTGCCGCTAGAGAGCCTGATAATTTACCCGCTAAGTTTGAGCTGTACTGGGATAAGTAAGCAGAGGTTACTTGAGGGTCAGACCCGAAGTACCAATGAGTAACTTCGTGCATTCCGTGGCAGTAGGCCATAGTGTCGTGGAAGTTTACGTATATGTTATTCTTACAGTCAGTCTTAGGACTCTGTGCCTGTATGAGTGTTATGTTTACACCCATCAATGACTCAAATACATCCATAAGAGATCTAACTCTATCTTCACCTTCCTCATAGCCGTATGTTAATAACGGCCCTGGATCAAAGTCATTCATGTCTATTCTCCTCTTTTATTACATTGCTTATTACTGACGCTTCTGACATCAGTCTACGTAAAACTAAGTGAGAGGGGTGCACTTCTTCGTCACCCATACACTTATTTATACACTTTACTAGAGAGTTCTCAGCGAACACTATATTATCCTCTATTAGTGTAGCTCCCCTTTTTCTGTCTATTGTACAGAGAACTTCTGCCTCTTTATCTATTACGGTTGACATAAACCCTAGAAGGTAAGATATGCTAGGTCTAGCCTTTACATATCTTACCAACTCGTTGAATGACTCAAATGTGATCAAACAGTCTTACCTTAGTCAGATCGACATTAAATATGTCTTTAATACGCATTATAGCGTTAGCTCTAAAGTCGTGGTCGAACTTGTTAAGTAACAGAAGAAGACCAGTGTCTACACCTACTCTCTTAATGTTATCAATACATATAACTAAGTCACGTGTAGACAGTGCGTATTTACCTAGTGGAGTATCTGAGTCTGACCCAGGTCTGCTCTCTGCAGCTAAGGTTAATAGTCGCTCAGCAATCAGTTTAGGTAGTTTAGCTCCAGATAGGCTAATAGTATCGTGTATGAGAGCAAGTTCGTGTCTTGCAGACATATAAGGTACATCAGCAACTGTCCACCTAGACTTCATGTCCTGATTAAGTGAGTAGATACCAGCGTAGTTTCCTGACTTTGGGTTCATAGTTGCTACTACCCATAGCTTAGCGTCACCGGCCAGGTTGAACACTTTACCTATCTTAGGTGCGTGTATTGATCGTCTGTAGTCACCCATAGGGTTTAACATCTTCTGTGACTGAGCTGTTAGGGCATTTATCTCCTCCAGCACTATAACACACATACCTACGTCGTTAGCTACCTCTATAGCTGTTGTTAGTGCTCCTAATGTGAATACTGTCTCGTTACCTCTTAGTGAGTAAGACCCGATAAAATCAACACTACCTGTGTCTTCTGAGCAATCTAGTGCTACTCTAGGTACACCGTTTAGTGCGCACCATTGATCTAGTGCTAGTGTTTTACCTGAACCCTTTGGGCCTCGTAGTACCAAGGGACCGCCCCAAGACAGACTATCTAGTACTTTAATTATACCTACGTCTTTATAATGATCGTGAAGCTCCGGGATCAAATCCACTGGGCTTGTATATTCAATAGCGATTTTAGACATACTTCTCCTATTAATAGTTAATGTTCCGCTACTGTAGTTATACCTGTAACAGGCTTTATATTTTCACGTCTATTATGTTGCGTGATACTGTTACTTGCATTAGTAACAATGCATGCAATCTACAGTAAACATATTAGAAGCGGTTAGAGTAGCTGGAGTGGTCATAGCTGTACAGCTAAAAGACAAGGTTATAGTTATACCTCCGCAAGCCCTTGCACACGTAAGTCTAGAAGACATAGCTTTAGGACTAGTATACACAGGAATGGCTGACGAAGACGTTGTAGCCGTTCTGGAGAAAATAGATGGAACTAGGAACACAAACATGGTTCAAGAATAGGGACCCTATCCACAAAGCTAACCCTAATAGGATAACTATCGCAGAAGTACAGACTGTATGCTCCATTGCTTCATCAAGAAGGAATATAGTGATACTACTTACTAACAAGTTTGTTGGATCTTTCTCTGTAACTTGTGAAGGAAGGCTAGTGCGAGTCACTTCGACCCATAATAACGAGATTTTCACAGTAACAGTGACGTGTGAAAATAACTTAGTATTAAAGATATAAGTAGTTTGCGTGACTTAACACGCTTACCAAGGAGTAAAATATGATGTATGCAGAAGGAACCCAGTTCTTTGACCTGGATGACCTAAAAGAAGAAGTAACGATTAAGAACGTACGTAAGGATTACTTACCTAGTAGAATACAAGACCTAGCTTCAGACATAGCTGACAAAGGACTGTTGCAAGACATTATCGTAAAGAACTCTATGGATGCAACTGGCAGTAGAGTTGTAGAAGTTGTAGGTGGCTTTTACAGACGCAGAGCTATCGAGTTGATTAAAGAGACAGACATCGACTTGTTTGCTGCTTTATTCTCTGAAGGTATACCGTGTAAGATGCTATCTGACTCGACTACTACACAAGAAGCTGAGTTTATTAACATAGCTGAGAACTTACAGCGTGAAGACATTAATGACTCTGATCTAGCTGAGGTATTATACGAACAGTTAAAGAAGACAGGTATGACACAAGCTGCTTTAGCTAAGAAAGTGGGTAAGTCTGCCGAGTGGATGTCTAAGCGTATTTTATTCCACAAACGTGCAGGACCTGCCCTTAAAGAAGCTGTAAGAGACGGCTCCATCGCTTTCATTGTAGGGTATGAACTCGCTAAGAACTACGCAGATGACTTTGACGCTCAGGTAGCGTTCTTGCAGAAGCAGGCTTCGTTGAACTTGAAGGTAACACTTACAGAAGCAAAGAAGACTAATACAAAGGACGATGACGGCGTATCTCTACCGTCAAAGAGCGAGATAACTAGAATGTTATCTCGTGCAATCACTTGCTCTGAAGACGTTGTGTCTGAGTATGCCTCTGGTGTAAAAGAGGCTATACAGTGGATAACTGGAGAGCTAGGCTACGAAGACATTAATGAGTCTATGCGTGCAGAAGAAGGCTAAGGCTCTATAGAGTCATTACTATCGTTCAGCTCGTCTCCCTTAGTTGGGTTTCGAGCTGTTTTTATTTTAACATACTTACCTAGCGCAGCTGTTCCTATGCCTGATACTGCTATGAAGGTAATAGACTGAGTAAGCGCAAGGTCAGGTGCGTATTTAGCTAGAAAGGCGTAACATAGTACAGCAGTACACACCAAAGAAGTTACCCTACGAGAAGACCATTTACCTTCCTCATCACCTAGCAGCTCTTTCCAGAACCCTGAACTTGTATCCTTCATTAGTTACCTACACTGAGTATAAAGCCATCTACTATTATAGAAGCTGAAGCACCAGTACCTGCAAAAGTACCGAACTGTAGCTTAGCACTTATACCAGCGAACTTAGTCCCTCCTGGTATTGTAGAGGCCATTAAAGAAGATACTTCAGCACTAGAGTACTCAAGAGTAGTAGCTACACTATTAGTAGATATGCTAGTCCTAGCTACACTGTTAGTAACCTCACCAACAACTCCTGTAGCTGTGTCTAGGTATCTCTTTACAATAGATAGTGTTACAGTACAAGTACCGTCAGCGTCTCCGCCTATAGTAACTTGCATCAAACCTGCTACAGTTGCTGCACTAGGTGCAGTGAAAGTTATAGGATTAAGCACACCGTTAGGCACAGTACTAGTAATAGTATGATGTAACGAAGCTTCTACGCCATACGTGCTGGTACTAGTCCAGCCACCTCCGTTTATAATAGATCCTTCAAGTACGTTACTGTTAGCAGATACTAAAGTCTCGTTAGTACCTTCTTCCCCTATAATAGAGAAGTCTCTACCTTCTATAATAACATTAGTAATGTGAGGAGCTAAAGGCTGGTTTTCCCACGCAGTGCCTGAGTAAAGTAACCCTTCACCTGTTTGCGGAGCAGCTATATTAGCGTCAGATAAGTCGTTTATTGCAATAGTTGTATTTACCCACTTGCCTGAAGAAGTATCGTAAGATGTGTAATCACTATCAGTCAAAGAAGTGAAGTTAGTATCACTAAGATTAGTAAAAGAAGCACTTGAACCGTCAGCTAGGTTTAGGTTAGTTCCAGCAGAGTTCTTAGCGAATACATTAGTACCGTCAGCCCATATTAGTACCGAAGATGCTTCAGCAGAAGGTTCGGTTGTTGACCTGAGTTTTAACTCAGTCATTGATGCTTTTGCAGCCATTTGTATCTCCTAGATAATAAACCATTCAGTACCGTCATTCCATATCTTGACTGCAGTACCTTTTGCATTAAGTGTTAAAGTTGTATTGTAGTATATCTGCTCAGAGCCGTTAGGATCAATTACAACATTCCCTGTAGTGGCCGAAATTATAGTAAATGACTGACCTACGCACGTAGTCACTGAAGGTAGACCTAAAGTAAGCGCAGACCTTGCTACTATTATGCTGTCGTTTACAGTTACAGTGTAATCAGCTGACTTATCGACATGAGCTATCGTAAGCGTAGCTGAAGGGGAGTAAGTACTTCCAGCTATATAAGGTAGACTTGCCCAAGTTGTTATACCGTCCCCGACCTTCATAAGACTTGTATCAGTCTCGATAGCTATCTGTCCGTTGGACAGTACAGCGTTTGAAGAAGTAAAACTGTTAGCGTTGTCTCGTTTAGCAGCTAAATATGTACCATCAGAGTCATCCAGTATATACATGAGAGACCCGTCACTTAACGTAATATCTCCACCTTCGTCTATAACTAGGTCATACCTTACTATCTCTTTATCAGCTGCAATTGTAACAGCGGTGCCGCTAGGTATTACACTGGGACTAGCCCACGGGTCTGACTCATCTATAGGGGCGTTATCTACTAAAACCCATCTACCTACGCCTGTAGTTGTATACACGGTAGAGCCGTTAGCTGCGTCTTCAGAGTCTGCGTGGAATGCAAATAGTCCAGAACCTTTAACGTAACACACAGCGCCATCAATGTTCTTAACTACAGGGTAAGCCTGCAGTATTGCTATACTGGAAGCTGGTGGTAATACTAGCTTAGACAATTGCACGGTATGCTCCTGTCGTTACAACAGCTCCAGCCCACATATCAAGACTATAAGGTACAGGAGAAGTTGTACCTCCGTAGTGTATTAAGTCTATCTCGAACTGTACGAAAGGTACTCCATGAACTGCCATATCAATCGTGTCGTTACCTGATATACCTACTCTCTCGCCTCTATGCCAAGTGTTTGATATTCCTGAGAATAACCATACTTGTATGTAGAACGTGACTCCATTTAATGTGTCAGTGTTAGTAACGTCAAACAGTAGTCGTAAAGTAGATGCTCCGGCCAGTGCAAGCTTCTCTGAGTTCTGAGATGGAGCTACAGTTACTGCAATAGCGTTGTCTATGACCTTTCTAGTTGCAGGACTTGATCCGTCTTTTAGTGATAATGTCGCTGTTCTCATTATTGACCTCCCCAAAACTTCTTGAACCTACTGTAAGTAGATGGCTTATCTAGCTGTGCCTGTGCCTGTGTATCTTTAAGAGCTTCCGCTACATTACGCGCATCAGAGGCGGCTAGCCTACTGGCTCGTATATCATCTGTCTTTGAACTGAATGGTACCTTCTCCGCTACGAAGTTAGCGTCTTCCATTAGCTCCTTAGCCTCGTCAGTCATCACCTGTCTGTGCTCTGTTGCCATATTATTTATAGCTTCTATTCTCTTAGCTGCCCTGTTATCTATATCTTGTACTCGTCTGGCTGCCCTCGCGTCTACATCTTTTACTCTCTGCGCTAACATTGTATTGGCAGTGTTCATCCTTTTTCCTAGTACGTCATCTACTCTGCCTAAGTTACTCTGGAACCTAGCGTCCATAACACCCATAGCATCGTTGAAAGCCCTATGGCCCAGTAAACCTACTCCAGTACCTAGTGTAGCTCCAACTAAGGCTCTATTGAGTTTATCCCTGTTATCTGTAGTACTTCCTCTCTGACTAAGCATAGCTCCCATAGTGCCGCCTAGCATCCCTGAGATTCCGTATCCTGCTGTCTTTACGTTCGACTTTTCCATTGTTCTCTCTCTCCACCATCTTCTGTCATACTCGAAAGGCTCATGCCCTAGAGTCTTCATCCAAGTAATAGCCATATTGTTTGCCATCTGCTCTTCAGGGTCCCTTTCATGTCCATCGTCTGAGTCCCAGTAGTCATCAGGTGTCTGTACTCTATAACCTTTAAATAGATAAGGTACCGAAGCTAATGCTATATGAGCTAGTTCGTGAAGCATTACCCATAGTACTGAGTCTCTAGTTTCAGTGTCATCTACGAATATCTTACAGAAGTCTTTACCGGCGTAAGCCCTGAAGCTGTATAGGTCTTTAGTGTACTTCTTACCTCCATTGTCTTTACTCCACGTCTTAGCTACGTCACTCCTAGGTATAAAGTGTATAGACACCGGCTTAGTAAACAGACTGTCTATAGCGGTAAATACGCTAGGATCGGGTACCCACTTACCTACATTACCTGAAGTAAGCATCGTAATGTTAGTGGATGCTGCAGTCTTTGTAATACCGCCGTTGATGTACTTAGTCATAAGTACGATCTTTTCCTGATCTTTAGGTCTATTAAGTCCCTTATAGAATGAGAGTATGGCTTCGGGTGTCTGTACTCTAACTCCCTTAATAATCTTACTGCGCTTACTTGCCATAGACATATTACTTCCAGGGCCTCCGTCCATCTCAAACATACCATAGTTAGCCTTAGTGAACTTCTTCAGGTCCTCGTGAATGAAGTCTATATCATTCATGGTGTCACGTAGTCCGTGTATATACATAGCACCGCCAGCTACTATATACGCCTTCTTCGGGTCTAAACCTAGCTTCTTACAGTAACCATCTAGTGCTGACTTTATATCACTGATGCTAGGTCTCATACCTTCTGCAGCTTCTTTACGCATCTTAACGAACCCTCTGTTTCTGAACCTTTCCCTAGCCTCTCTACCTGCACTTGTCAGTATAGTACCGTATCCCTGCTCTCTCCGACCTTTTGCTCTTTTGCTCTTTATTATCTTACCGTAGTTCATAAAGTCAACAGGAGTTACGTACCTAAAGTCTCCAGGTACTACACTAGTACCTGCCCCTCTATAAGACCCTTCTACAAGCGCAGCGCATTGCACAGCGTCAAGCTCTTTTAGAGACACAGGACTTCCTTTACCGTGAGCCATCATTTTATGTCTAAGTGACTTAGGTAGGATACCTAAGTAAGCACCTGATCTAAGCATATCAGAAGCGCTATAGCTCTTACCTACCTGCTTCCTCGCCTCTAACGCCGCCCTACTACGTACCTTCTTACTTTCGTCAGGCCGTACTACTGTGTAACTCAGTCCTCTCATACCTGACTTCAGGGATAGCTGCTTAGTGCCTCTATTTACCCTACTCTCTACAATGTCACCATTACCTACATACATAGCAACGTGGTTGAACCCTCCCTGCGCGTAACTAGACGCAGACCGTACTGCGGTGTTCAGTGCTCCGGGCAGCTCTATACTGTTGGCTACTAGTATATCCCCAGGCTGCATAGGCTTATTAGTTTTAGACTTACTCATCTAGCACCTAGTGCGTAGTCTTCTAGCGTATACCATTCTGTCCAATGTACAGTTACGGATTCCGTGTAGTAGCCCTTATACTTAGGGCATACTTTACCTATAGGCATTAAACTGTTGTTGAGCTTCATGTAATCTCCCAATTAGGGCTAATAGTATACAATAGAGGGCTTTCGCCCTCCTCTATATACTAATAACCTTTGGCTATTGTACTTGCTATTATGATCTACCGAATAGTATATACCGGTACTTAGGGTTCTGAGCATACTCGTTAGATGGAGTTATACTCCCTCTGTGTCTAAGGTCTCTATACACTATCCTGCACTCTGCTGTCAAATCTATATAGTTGCTAGAAGCAGATAGACTATCTCCGAATGAATTAGCCTCCGATATGCACCTACCTTCCTTAACTGTCTTATCTAGAAGAGCTACTAGCTTCTCAACTGTACCTGCGCTACCAGCACGTACATCCGCTGAACTCTTCAGGCCTCCCTCTTTTACAATATAGTAGTCATCTTCTAGACTAGCTCCTACTGATACTACGTACCTTGTGCTTTTAGTGCCTTTAACAGCTATGTAAGAACCGTCTGGCATAAAGTACACTAAGTTCATTGTGCTAGTATTACCTACTCCTGTAGTAGATCTTAGTACTGGACGTATCCACACTTTAAGCTCGCTGTTGTTTAGCTCTGTTATTGCCTGAACAATGTCAGACTTAGACTTCAGGTAGTTATACTTGGTTCTAAACTTCCAAGCCATGTGCTCTGCTACTGGCATATTAATCCTTATGTTTGATATGTGTGTTATTAATAAGTAAGTGTATTCACGTTACGGTATAGTTATATCGGTTTGCAAGGGGTTATTTATGCTTAAAAGAGCAGGTCATGTAGAAGATAGAGCGGAGGAGAGAACTGACTTCTCAGTAAAGGATATACAGAAAGCTCGTATGCTGCTTGCTAGTAGAAAGCGTGGACTTAAGAAGGGGCGTACATACCACATACGTAACCGTAGAGGTTCGTTCATTATAGGTGACGTAGGTAAAGACAAGCCTAACCATGTGATCAAGACTGTGTATGGTCCGTACATGACTCCTCCAGGTGAAATGCTTAAAGTGGCTAGAGATAGAGACTACGCTAAAGAGTATTCTGAGTACCACAGCAGGCCTGAGCAGAGACGTAATAGATCTGAACGTAACAAAGGGAGAAGACATCTTAAACTAAGAGTTGGCGACGGTATGGAAGCTGACCACAAACGACCACTAGCTAGGGGAGGTTCGTTCAGTAAACGGAATCTCCAAGCACTAACGATGAGAGAGAACAGAGTGAAATTTACTAAGACAGCAGGGTTTATGTCAGACATGGACAGGCTCAACGAAGACATTGCCGATACAGTACTAACTGATAAAGAAAGTAAGCAGTACAACAAGAAGGTGTTCAGGACTAACAAGGAGAAGGCACTAGCAATGGCTGGGTTTGTAGCAGCACCTGCACTTATGTTCGGAGGAGGGGCCTTGACTATGGCTCAGGCTGTATCACCGACAAATACAGAAGCAAAAGTTCTACAGAAAGTCAAAGGTGAAGGCATTACTCTAGGAAAGTACGCACCTGAAGGTCTACCCAGAGGGGGCTTGATGCGCTCTGCAGGGCAATACAGCAATTACCTAGGAGGAAATCCTAAGCTTATGTCTAACCCTGTGCTTATGCACGAACTGGGTCATACTCAGACTATCGCTAATCACTTAGACAAGAAGGGAATACCTATAGTACAGGCGTGGAAGACTCTTAAGTCTGAGCATGCAGCTAATATGTGGGCAATGGCTAACCAGAAAGGTCTAGCAAAGAAGCTAAGGCAAGCTGCTATGACTGTTACCAATACAATGAACTATGGAGGGTCACTGCTAATGTCTCCTACTGCTTACGCGGCTACAGGGCTTGCTTCTGGAGCATACGCCTTGCATAAGATTAATGAGAGAGGGCCGAAAGCTCTAGCAGACATAAAGAAGCAAAGAGCCAAGGATAAGGCTAGAGCTAGGATGAAGAGAAGATCGAGATAATAGCTAAAGAGAAAGGGTAGTCGGTATCCCGACTACCCTTGTTGATTAATCAACTGTTTAGTTAAGTTTAATCAAAGACACCGTTGAAAGGAGAAAGTAAAACCAACGCTATCTGCAGTTACCTGCCGTACTAGAGTTATAACACACATTGAGCGTTATTTTACAGTCTGTACAGCAAAGTTAATACTTTTCTCTTCAGATATACGAAGTATCTCCATTACGTCTTCAGATGTTGCAGGTACTACCATATATCCATTGCCTTTACTGTTCTTCGTAACAGGTAGCTCCATAGCTAGTTTTATTATACTAACTACTACCTCAACTTCATCCATATCACCTGACAGGACTATTAATCTTGTCCCTATTAGACCTTCGTGACTGTCTCTTGCCTTGTCCTCATCTGTGTACTTCTTCGAGTTAGAGTCTACGTCTAGTTTGGCAACTTTAGCTACCATATCTATTATGCTGAATCCCATATTAACCTCAACTATGTTGTGTTACTTACTGGAATAGGTATCTCCTATTCTGACGTATTATCTTCGATACTTGGTGCTTCTTTTAGTATAGCACCGCTACGCTCAACTTCCTCAGTAAACTGTACATTGGACACTCCAAGAGCTAATGCTACCTCTAGTATAAACGGGTAAGATGGGAGTCTCTCGCCCTTCTCTATTCTTAGTATGCTGTAGCGTGTTGTACCTGTAAGCTCTCCAAGCTTTTCCTGACTATATCCTTTACCTAGTCTAAGCTTCTTTATAGTATCACCTAGCTTATGCCTGTAAGTCTCCACATGTTTACTATATACAGTGTTCTTATAAACCTTAGCAGGTTTAGTCCTTCTTTTAACGAACAGAGGTAAAGTCCTAACAACTTCATAGTCTTTACGGTCTCTACGTAGCATGTAGTCAGGGCACTCTCCTCGTATAAGAAGCATAGCATCAGGTATTGAAGATGATGCAGTATGTATAAGCCACGATGACTCAAGCCCTACACTTTTAGCTATCTTTTCCTTCTGAGAGGCTAATAAAGAAAGTGCGTCCTCCTTAGAGGAGCACACTTCATTTAAGTTCATGCCTATTACTAAATACTCAGTATTGTGCTTACTCATACAAAGCTTCAGGTACTGAGCCTGTTAGCATTACAGAGTAGACCATCTTAACTCCAAGAGAGACAAACTCGAACTCAGGCAATTTGAATAAAGCAGTAAGGTCTAATCCGTGTTTTGCAACAATGTTACGCAAGATACCTGATCTTGTTACAGTGGCTGTCATTACTGTAAACTTATCGTCTACTCCTTCATCTGAGAACTTAGATGCCAATATCGCAGTAAAGTGTCCTGAAGGGTCAGGCTTAAGATCAACTACAGTAACTACAAGGCCAGCAATTCCTGCATTGCATATATTATCTTCAATAGCTACTGCAGTAGAAGCAGCATCGCCTTCAGCGTCCCAAGAAGGAGGTAGAGGGTCAGAGTGCTTAACATCACCTTCTTCTAGTACAACAGCACTTACTCCTTTTATTAGAGAATCAGAGTCTAGAGAGCTTAGAGTAGCTCCGATAAAGGATGAGCACTGTAGTAGAGATCCAGCTTCCTCTAGCTCAGAAGAACCAGACTTTAAACCGTGCAGTAGTGAGTTTCCAGTAGCCATACCAATAGATACTGTCTTGTGTACAGGCAAGATGTTTAATGCTGTTACTATATCAAAAGCTTCAGTAGAGATAATACGGTTAAACTTAATAACGAACTTAATCGCAATAGCATCGTCTTTACAAGCAATAATTGCAATTGTAGTAGTAGGATTAACAGGCTCAGCTATAGAGTATATGCCAGCCTTGTCGTCAGTAATTATACCAGTAGCAAAGATGCCAGGCATTGTAAGTACTGCCTGCATAATAGCAACTTTGCTAAATGCAAACTTATCATCAATAGTAGTGTCTTCAATAGGTGTAGTCATAGTATATTCCAATGTTTATAGTACGTCTCTTAGACCGTATTGCGTATTAGTATGTAGGTAATCAGTTTAACTGTGACAGGGTCTTATAGCAAACTGTAATAGAACAGTCAGTAAAGTAAGCACTATAGACCTGTATTGTCATAGGTAAACTTATCCGGTCATGGTTACTCCTCCCTGCATATCACTCCAGGTGATACCGAGGCCACACTTCCTTCCACGGTCGCTCCTTCCGTTACTATCGTCAAGTCTCCTCTCCTTTAGCCAAGGCCCCGTTCACTATGTTTATAACGTAAAGTAGCAAAGTATTTACAAGAGCGTTTTGTACAGTTTAATGTCCTAGAGGTGAGGTGGATAGCGGCATTACAAAAGTTAAATCCTTCATTTTCAACAATACCTAAAAGAATAACCGCAGTGTTTTACCACGGTTATATGAGACTAGAAGCACGTGTCGTGTGCCCGTTCCATCTCATCTACTATGATTGCCTCCTCCTCAGCCATCTGACACTCCCATGCCAGATCGTCATCAGAGTCCCAAGTCTCAGGACCACAGCATTCATCTGACTCTGACTCCCACTCATCAGAGTCATCCCACTCGTGACTGAAAGCCCCAGCCATCCGAGCGTTGCGCTCGGATGGTGTTTCGTTATTAACTAGTGTCATTACTCTATCTAGTAGAGTTAGTGTAGTGTTATTCATAGTAGCCTCCCAGCTTTAGTTGTTCTACATACTACTTATGCCATTAAACATCAAGTATTGTACGTCTGTCCAGTGGACAGAAACCTACGGGACAGTAGGCTTATTAGGCTTTTACTGAACAAAACTAAGCTAAGAGAGAAAGTGCGAGGAACACGTAACAGTAGAAGTTTAAGGTAAGACTCTCCGTATATAGGAGTATCAACTTTAGAGAGAGCTTTGTTCAGTACCACGATATTAGCTAAACAGGAAGGCTTAGGTAGCCGAAGCTACCACCACCTTATACTCTTAGCTTACTGCTTTGCTTTTAGTGAACTTCAATGATCGCAACTCAGCACGTGCAATGTCAAGATCATCACGAAGACGTCTCTCATCATCGAGCTTACTCTTATCGTTACGAGCATCTTCACGAGCGTTACGAGCATCTTCGCGAGCATCCTCACGATCTTGACGCGCAATAGCACGAGCCAAAGAACGCGCCTCACCTGCAGAGATCTGAGCGATGATCTTATCCGATGTAGCGTCGAATCGTTCAAGCATCGTTGTAGCGAACTCGTATTGAGCTGCTTCTCTATCCAAGACTTGTGCCCCATCGAGCTTATCAATCTTACTTAACTCTACTGCTACGTTTGCTTCAATAGCCGCAACAGTTATTGTCTGAAAGAAGCTTACTAGTAAGCCACCGA
>Ga0307488_10000512_pt1 | contig 32150 bp, 36 predicted proteins | sample SB02metaG_FD_202248 | JGI IMG/M metagenome (GOLD analysis project Ga0307488, IMG submission 202248) | Sea-ice brine microbial communities from Beaufort Sea near Barrow, Alaska, United States - SB 0.2 | ecosystem: Environmental > Aquatic > Marine > Coastal | place: USA: Alaska | collected...
ATCGATTTACTCGATCGCTTTGGTGCGTCGCATCCACAGCCCAATGCCACACATTTTTCGGGGAGCATTGGCCACTATACGCTGAAGTGGGAAAGCCATACCGAGTTTGTGACCTATACGATCTTTGGGGAAGGCACGGACGATCTCCCGTTTTCGGCTGAAGCGTTTGCCGTATTCCCTGAAGATTGGTTGGCTTTGGCCCCTGGAGAATGTGTGACCTCTGCGTTGATCCGTGTGGAGCCTGGACCAGATGACGCTGGTATCACCAAAAAGGCCGCAAAGTGGTTCGTGCCCGAAAGCCTTGCGATTAGCCGCGTTCTTGATGATGCATTGGTTATAGCGGCGGACTTTCGGATCAATAGTGCTGGTCATATGCAGCTTGCGGTTTTTCCTCGAGCCGAAGTTGGATCACGGCGGATAGGTCGTGTTGTACAACGTCTTTGTGAAATTGAGACGTACAAATCAATGGCGATGCTTGGGTTGGCCGAGGCTCGCGGGCTGAGCGGTCAGATGACACTTGCTGAAGCCAAGCTCAGCAACATTTTGGCGGACATGGCGACTGCAGAGTCGGATCCCGCAAATGTCCTGACACAGCTTCTTGCGGTGTCTGGTCAAGTCGAAAACATGGACGCACAATCGGCATACCGGTTTGCCGCAACAGGCGCATATGAGCAGATTGTGAACCAACGGATTGACGTTTTGCGAGAGGAGCGTTTTGAGGGGCGTCAAACTTTTAGCGAGTTTATGATGCGGCGGTTTGATCCAGCAATGCGAACGGTGAATGCGACCGAACGTAGGCTTCAAGAGATGTCAGCTCGCGCCTTGAGAGCGGGAGAATTGCTACGAACCCAAGTAGACGTAGAACGGTCAGCTCAAAACCAAGCTTTGTTAACCAGCATGGACAAACGGGCAGATTTGCAGTTGCGATTGCAAAAGACAGTAGAAGGATTGTCGGTTGTGGCCGTCAGTTATTACGCGGTGAATATCTCGCTGTACCTTCTGGGGCCGTTTGAAAAAGCGTACGGTATCTCCAAAGTATTTCTTGCCGCTGGGGTCACGCCAATCGTGTTGATTTTCGTTTGGCTGTTACTACGTCGCGTCCATAAGAAATTGGACTAATGCCAATATTTGCATTCCTCAATTACGATATTTTGAATTTTGAAGCGACCGTTGGCTGAAACGCAGAAAACGGCAGAAAACGGCAGAAAAGTCCGCTCAGCGGGCCTTGATGGTTACCGCAGCCAATGTCCAAAATCTGCCCTTCATGTAGAAATGTGCATGGCGCAGCATCTGCCACTATCGGCTGTGGTTTCAAAGGGTCGTCGCAACACTTTAATCTTTAGGAAGGATGGAGTGTTTATCATGAAGTATCGCACGCGGACGTTTTATACAGACAAACAGAAGTCCAAGATGTGGGATAGGTGGCAACCCGGCGATTCAATGTGTTCGATTGGCCGTCACTTCAATCGTGCGTCGTCGTCGATCTTTCCTCATTTAGCACGAACCGGTGGGATCCGCCCCGCTGATCGGACGCGATCGCGATATGCTTTGAGCCTGACAGAACGGGAAGATATTTCTCATGGGCTTGTCACAAAGCAGTCACTTCGTTCAATCGCGCAAAACCTGAACCGGTCACCTTCGACAATCAGCCGAGAAGTTCGCAGAAATGGCGGGCGTCAAGCCTATCGCGCAGCACGCTCGGATCAGCGCGCCTGGGACTGCGCAACGCGGCCCAAGTTGTGTAAGCTCGCGTTCAACGACCCTTTGTGCCAGTTGATAGCGAGAAAGTTGCAACGGAAATGGTCACCGCAGCAAATCGCAGGTTGGCTCAAACACAGATATCCTGATGAAGAGCAAAACCGCGTGCCACACGAAACGATATATCGCAGCCTCAATGTCCAAACCCGCGGGGTTTTAAAGAAGGAATTGCAGGAATGCCTGCGCAGTCCACGTGCGATCCGACGCTCCAGGCATGCCACTCAAAAGGGCCTTGAGTTGCGGAAAATCAAAAATGCTGTTTCCATAAGTGAAAGCCCGTCTGAGGTCGAAGATCGTGCCATTCCGTGGAATTGGGAGGGCGATTTGATCGCAGGATAAAACAACAGCTACTTCGCGACGCTGGTTGAGCGTCATTACCGTTTCGTGATGTTGGCCAAAGTCGCGAACAAGGACACACAGAGCATGACCTCAGCCTTGATCAAACAAGTACGAAAACTTCCCAAGGAGCTCTACAAATCCCTGACTTGGGATCGTGGATCAGAGATGGCAGGACACCGAAACTTCACCATAGCCACAAATATAAATGTATATTTTTGTGACCCACAATCGCCGTGGCAACGCGGGAGCAACGAAAATTCCAACCGCCTTCTCAGGCAGTACCTCCCCAAGGTTACTGATACATCCGAGTTCAGCCAAGCCAAGCCAAACTCAGCGCAGTCGCACGCCAGCTAAACGAGCGGCCAAGAAAGACCTTGCAATACAAGACACCAGCAGAGAAACTTAAAGCCTGTGTTGCAGTGACCCGTTGAAACCGCAGCCCAAACCGGACCTTGGGGCAACGCGTAGCGAAGGTCGGCTTCGAGCCTATTCTGTTGAAGAGCTCCGAAATTCAGACATCGCGATTTTCTGGAAAAAGCTCATGATGATAAGAAGTCTGAAAAAGTGGGTTTCGCCCACCTTCTCCAATCTGCGCTGTCCTAACAAAAATATCTTAAAAACAAAAAATTACGGCAAAACAGGATGTCTTAGTCGGACAGGTCCACAGGCCAACCATAGGCGAAGGCGGCGTCGATCCGGTCATAGGTTGCCCAGGATACCGATCAGTCCTTGGTCATAGACATCTTTGTCCTTTCCTGAGATCAACTCAGCCGGAGCGGACCCCGCGTAGGGGGCGTCACGTCCAACTATCGTTGCATGCACGTCAGCCGATTCCTCTCGCGTCTGCAACGAACACTGCTATCGTACGATAGTATGCGTACCGATGCCCATACATTTTGCACGATCTAACACACCCTTGGGACGGCATTTTAGCCAGATGATGAACACCGTCAAAACAACGTATCGCGCAACGTGGTTTGTCGCTTGCCTTCTCCTGGGTTTCTTGTCGTTTCCACCCCTTCAGTTGTTCGCGCAGGACTACCAGCAAGCAGAGAGTTCCGCGGTAAAAGTACGCCTTATCGCTGCCGAAGCCGGTGTTGCGCCAAACGCCAGTACTGTGTCGTTTGGATTGGATATTGTTCTCGAAGACGGATGGAAAACCTATTGGCGCTCCCCCGGCGAAGTCGGCATGCCGCCAGAACTTGATTGGGAAGGGTCGGAGAATGTCGAAAACATCCAATTACTTTGGCCTGCCCCCAAACGGTTCACGGCCTTCGAGATCGAAAACTTCGGCTATGAGGATCGCGTCGTTCTGCCCATCAGCGCGACGTTGAAAAACCCCGGACAGGCGGTCACCTTTAAGACCCGCCTTACTTTGCTTGTATGTGCCAACGTCTGCATCCCGCAGGATTTCGACCTCACTCTCTCACTTCCGGCAGCATCAGGGATTAACTACGAAAATTCGGAACTGATCGCCAACTATCTTGGACGCGTCCCCGATGATGCCCAAGACAGCGACATTCAGATCGTTACTGCCACCCTCAATGACGAATCTCTAACCATCACAGCACAAAGCCAAACTCGATTTCTAACCCCTGATTTTTTCCCCGAATTGGGATCCGATTATACATTCGGCAAGCCTGATGTTCGGGTTGATGCAACGCGGATGAATGTCTGGGCGCAGCTGCCATTGCTGAGTGGGGACCCAAACGTGACGACACTGCGATTGACCCTCACTGATGGTGCACGCGCGATCACATTAGACACTGATCTGTCGGCCCAAGCGCCCCCAGAACCGTTTGGAAAACCACTCAGTTCGCAGTTGGTTCTGGACATGGCGCGGCTGGTTCTTTTGGCATTTCTCGGGGGGCTCATTCTGAATGTTATGCCCTGCGTCCTGCCCGTCTTGTCGATCAAGATCGCAACGGTTTTGTCCCATCAAGGACGCACGGGGACCTCAGTGCGAACTGGTTTCGTCACCTCGTTCTTGGGGGTCATGGCGTTCATGTGGATTTTGGCCGGAGTCGTTATCGCACTCAAGGCCGCAGCGTTTTGCGTTGGCTGGGGCATCCAGTTCCAAAATCCTGTATTTGTCGTCTTCCTGTTCCTGATCTTGGCCCTGTTTGCCGCGAGCCTCTTGGGACTGTTTGAATTCAAAGCGCCGCAATGGATTCAACGGCGCTCCCTAGCGACCGACAAAAGCTTCGTCGGTGATTTTGCCACAGGGGCGTTTGCAGCATTGCTTGCCACACCCTGCGCTGCACCGTTTCTCGGCACCGCAATTGCTTTCGCGCTAACAGGAGGCGTCTTTGACACAGTCATCATCTTTTCTGCCGTAGGGGTTGGCCTTGGTTTTCCTTACCTCGTTTTTGCGGCACGCCCGAGCTGGATGACCCGTCTGCCAAAACCCGGCCCTTGGATGGTCCGCATCAAATTCGGAATCGGCATCGTTGTTCTTTTGACCGCCCTATGGGCACTTTGGGTTTTATCGGCGCTGTCAGGCTTTCTTGTCGGCCTCATCGTTTTCATCACAGCACTGGCATTGATCGCATCCATGGCATGGCCCCTGCGTAATGGATTACTGGCAACGGGTCCAGCGGCAGGAGCGGTAATTTTAGCATTGTCCACTGCAGCACTGATGCCGCCTCATACGTCTTTGTCCACTGCTTCTTCCAACTGGGTGGATTTTGATCAACGCGAGATTTCAAGATTGGTGACTGGCGGGCAAACCGTCGTGATTGATGTCACGGCGGACTGGTGTTTGACGTGCAGAGCCAACAAGATCCTCGTACTCAATCGCGAGCCAATCGCCACCCAACTTGTGTCAGAAATTGTTGTCGCGATGCAGGCAGACTGGACACGCGCCGATCCTACGATCGCCGACTTCCTAAGCACCCATAACCGATACAGCATTCCCCTGAACGTCGTTTACGGGCCCGATTCGCCTGACGGTATCATCCTGCCTGAAATCCTAACAACGGCTGCGGTTCTAAACGCGATTGAGACCGCACAAGGTGAACCTTAGGTCAGATGCAACGATCTACCCGCCGTTCCCTGCAAGGTTCGTTTCGACCAGTACACGCCGCGGGTCATCCTTCGGCAAATCTGTAATGAAACGGCCTGCGTTCTGATATGCCTCCTGTTCGCCTGCAGCATCCCCCAAGACAGAATAGGCACGTGCCAATTCTAGCCAGCCGTCAAGATCATCGGGTTCCTGTTCCAGGCGTGACGCTAATTGCTGCACCATGGACTTAATAAAGGCGTCGCGATCTTCCTCAGAAAGGTCAGCGGCATTTGCAATGTCCTCGGCATTTGGGCCCCGTGCCACCGGCGCATAATCCGCCAGTGAAATAACAGGCCGCCCCAGCTCACTACCGTAAAAATTGGCTTGGACAACAAAGGCCTCCATCCACGGATAAAACCCGTCGGCTGCATCCAACCGCGCGACAAGCACCGAATATGCGGCATCTGTTCGACCGGCTTGGTCCAACGCAAACGACTTGTAATAAAGCGCGGCGGGATCATTTGGTGACATCTGCAATGCACGATCAAGGGCGCGTTCAGCAAGGGGAGTCACCTGCCCACTGTCACGCAGAATGAGGGCCTCTGCGAAACGTGTGAACTCTGCGATCGTTGCTTCCTCACGTTCAAGAACGCGGCTAAAGGCATCCGCTGCATCACCAAACTGCTCCATGCTCATGTAGGCATCGGCCAACAACAACCAACCTTCTGTCAGTCCACCGTTGTCCTCAGCTTCAAGGCGCGTGCGAAGCTGTTGCGTTAAAGCGGTCTGCTCTGACACGTTGGCGCGTGCCTCTGCCTGCTGAGCAAAGCTGATGCTTGGAACCTCTGGCGAACCAATCTTGAAGTACAAGGAAACAGCCGACACAGATACAAGAATACCCGCCCCCACGACGACAAGCCGTCCCCATTCTGTCGATGCCATTACGACATCTTGCTCACCCGCGAGCGCAATGATGCGGCGTTTCACTTCAATCGTTGCGGCTTTGCCGTCTTCAATGGATATGAGCCGGCGCGCAACATCTCTTTCGATCTCAGCCAGCTGGTCTTGCAGCATCGCATTTGCGCTTTCAACCCGCGACACAGCCCCCCGTGGCCGCCGCACAAACGGAAGAGCGAAGACACCCAAGACAAGCGCAATCAAAATGCCCCCCCAAACAAAGATCATCACGGCGTCCTATCTTCGGTGATTTCGTTTATCCGCGCCAACTGGCGTTCTTCTTCTGCATTCAGGTCTGGCGTCGTTTGGGGTCTGGCGCGCTCACGGCGAAAAACAGATACCACGGCCAAGATACCTAATAGTCCGATCACAAACGGGGCGAGCCAAAGGGCATATGTTGTCGGCTTCCACGGCGGCTTGAACAACACGTAATCGCCATAGCGGGCAACCACATAATTATATACCTGATCGTCCGTATCACCCGCCGTCAATCGTTCCCTGACAAGAATACGCAGGTCCCGCGCAACGCCAGCATGGGACGTATCAATCGGTTCGTTCTGGCAAACGACACACCGCAAATTGACCGAAATAGCGCGCGCGCGCGTCTCGAGGTTGGGGTCAGACAGGATTTCATCTGGCTCTACTGCGAGGGCTGTCGTTGCGACCAAAAGCAAAGCACATATTAAACGAATCATGGGGTGTCCTCGTCAGCTTGGGCTAGTTCTTGACGAATTGATGACAACGCAGCGTCGGTTTGAATAGGTCCAACATAGCGAAACACTACGACACCATTTCCGTCCACAATAAAGGTTTCAGGCACCCCAGAGATACCCCATTCAATCCCAGCGCGCCCGTTCCGGTCCGACCCTATTTTGCTGTAAGGGTTGCCTAATTCAGCCAGCCACGCAGCCGCGTCGGACGGGTCGTTCTTATAGTTGATACCAACCAAATTCAGGCCGTCTTCCTGAACCATGCGCGTAAGAACTGCGTGTTCGGCACGACATGGCACGCACCACGACGCAAAAACATTGACCAAAACCGGCCCATCAATTTCCAATATGTCTGCCGTCGCCAAACCCGCAGTTTGGATGCCCTCAATGGCAAGCAAATCAAACACCGGAACCGATTTTCCAATCAACGCTGAAGGGACCGCATTCGGATCGCGGTCAGGATTTAATCCCCACCATCCGGCGAGACCTATCGCAATCGCCGCAAACAGCGGCAGATAAATCACGATCCTGCTCATGTCTTTTCCAAAGATTGGGGCGGAGAAACGATCTGCGTTTTACGTTTCGGCGCACCAACTCGAAGGCGGCGGTCAGTCAAAGACAACAGGCCGCCAAACACCAGCATTAATGATCCCAGCCAAACAAACCCGACCAACGGCTCGTACAGAATGCGCAACGTCCACTGTCCGTCAGCCTCCTGATTGGCGGGTTCCGTGATCGACGCATAAAGGTCGCCCGCAGGTGTTGATCTGATTGCGGCTTCTGTCGTTTGCGATTGTGCGACGGGGTAACTGCGCCGTTCGGGGCGCAAGGTTGTGACGTAGCGCCCGTTTCGTTCAACCCGAAGAACACCGACAGATGCAACGTAGTTCGGCCCTTGAACGCGCTCTGCCCCCTCAAACGTAACGTCAAATCCAGCGATTTCGATCTGTGTTCCCGCTTCTACAAATAAGATTTCCTCAGACTTCCAGGCGGATGATCCCACAAAACCAAACATACAAACGGCCAGACCTGCGTGCGCCAGCGTCATGCCATGAGAGGAGCGCGGCACGCGGCGCAGACGATCAAGGCTGTCCTTGATCCCCACCTGCCCCAATTTGATGCGCAGCGACCATTCACGCAGCGTCGCCACCAAGAGCCAGATGGCGATTGCCATGGCCAGAACGGCCAACGCTGGTCCCTTGGTTTGAACATACCACACGGCCAATCCGCAAAGCATTGCGAAGACGAACACCCATTTGAGCCGCTGATAGACTCCCAGCAAATCAGCCCGCTTCCAAGACAGGAAGGGACCAATGCCCATCAGGGCGACCAGTGGCAGCATAATCGGGATGAAGCTCGCATTGAAGAACGGTGGACCGACAGAGATTTTCTCACCCGTGATGGCTTCGAGAAACAAGGGATAGAGCGTTCCAAAAAGCACTGTGGCCGTCGCCAAGGCGAGGAGAAGGTTGTTGAGCAATAGCCCTCCCTCGCGGCTGATCGGGGCAAACAATCCACCAAGCTCCATCTTCGGAGCGCGAACGGCATAAAGCGTCAGTGCCCCCCCGATGGAGAGAACCAGCAGGCCCAGAATGTAAATGCCGCGTTCCGGATCCACCGCAAAGGCGTGGACCGAAGTGAGCAGGCCAGAGCGGACGATGAACGTACCAAGCAAAGAGAGTGAGAACGTCAAAATCGCAAGCAGGATTGTCCAGCTTTTGAAGGCGCCTCGTTTTTCAGTGACAATCGCGGAATGGAGGAGTGCTGTGCCCAACAGCCACGGCATGAAGCTTACGTTCTCAACGGGGTCCCAGAACCACCATCCGCCCCATCCGAGCTCATAATAAGCCCACCACGACCCAAGCGCGATGCCGCCCGTCAATGCGACCCAAGCCGCCAACGTCCACGGCCGAACCCAACGCGCCCATGCAGGGTCAACGCGCCCTTCGATGAGCGCGGCAACAGCAAAACTAAAGACAATCGAAAATCCGACATACCCGATGTAGAGCAGCGGCGGGTGCATCGCCAATCCGACATCCTGCAGCAGCGGGTTCAGGTCATTTCCATCCAAAGGTGGTGGAAACGCGCGGTCAAACGGGTTTGACGTGAACAACATAAAGCTTAAAAAACCGATGCTGATCCATGCCTGAACGCTCAAGGTGCGGGCCTTCAGACTTGTCGGGATATTCCTGCCAAGAAGGGCTACCGCTGCACCAAAAACTGCGAGGATAAGGGTCCAAAGCAAAAGTGAGCCTTCATGGCTGCCCCATGTGCCCGCCACCTTGAACAACATCGGCTTTAACGAATTGGAGTTTTCCACGACATTGACGACCGTAAAGTCACTGACGATGAACGAACGCATCAACGCGCCAAATGCAATAAATATGAGGAAACACTGAAGGGAGGATGTGGTAACAGCGCTGTGCATCCAAACCGCATTTCCACGCGCGGCACCCCAAATCGGCAAGATGCCTTGGACCACGGCAGTCATAAGCGCGAGCGTGAGCGCGAATTGTCCAATCTCAGGTATCAATGTCAGAGCCCTCAGTTTGTGTTGACGTCAGCTCGCCACTTTCGCCTCGATAGACACCTTGAGCTTCCAAGGCCTCGATAACCTCGACGGGCATGTAATTTTCATCATGTTTCGCAAGAATTTCTGTTGCTTGGAATGTCCCATCAACTAAACGCCCCAACCCGATCATGCCCTGCCCTTCTTCAAACAGGTCGGGCAGGACGCCCACGTAGACGACTGGCACAGTTGCGTTGCCGTCCGTCACGGTGAACGCAACTGATGCGTCCCCGACAACCTTGATCGAGTCTTCAGTCACCAACCCGCCGATGCGAAACTGCTCACTCTCGGACGGTGGAGTATCAACCACCTGTGTTGGGGAGCGGAAATAGTTGATTCCATCCTGCAACGCATACCCGATGATCGCTGTCGCAAAACCAAGCCCCACAAACGCGAGGACAATCACTTGGATGCGGCGCCGTTTCTTGAGTGTCATCATGGTTTTTTAGGTTCCTGATTAAGCAGTTTTGAAAAAGGGAGCAGCATCGACCACACCAAAAGAGACGGGCGACGGTCCTGCCACGCCAACCCGATTGGCATCGTTTCATGTGGATGCTGGGGTTGTGCCACATGTGTGCGAAACAACCGGTCCCAAATTGAAAGCAGAAACCCGTAATTTGCATCATGTTCAGCGCGGTCAACAGAATGGTGAACGCGGTGCATATCCGGCGTCACAAATAGGATGCGGACAAGGAAATCGAGTCTTGGTGACAATTTCAGGTTTGCGTGATTGAACATTGCAGATCCGTTCAAAAGCACTTCGAAAAACAAGACCGCCGCTACCGGGGGCCCAAGGGAATATATCAGGCCGATCTTAAGCCACATCGAAAGAGCAATTTCAATTGGATGGAACCGGATGGCAGTTGTGACGTCCATCTCGGTATCGGCATGGTGAACTTGGTGCAAACGCCAAAGGAGCGGCCATCTATGTGTCACAACGTGCTGTAACCAGATCACGAAATCCATCACGAGAAGGGTCACAAGCCACGACATCCAAATGGGAACTTCGACCAAATTTAGCAGTCCTATCCCATGCATCTGTGCATCAAGCGCCGCACCCAGCGCGAGAAACGGAACAGCCAATGCAACCAACCGCAACGCGAAGATATTAGCGATCGACATCATCCAGTTTGTCGCCCAACGTTTTGAGATCTGTTGAACATTTGGCCGTCGCGGCAAAATGCGCTCCGCTGCGGCTAAAGTAACAAACAGCCCGATGAACAAACCCAATCTGATCACTGTTTCATTTTCGAGGGCCATGCGTGTTCCGTCTTGTAGAAGGCTGGGGTGTATTAAACTCTTTGATTCATATTCGAATTTGTTGTTTTGTATATAAGTTAGTTTGCAAAGGCACGAAGAAATGAACATCTGGAAATATGCGAACCCGCGACGCTTCATCGTGGTGACAGACCGACTGTTGCCTGTGCTCATTCCGTTGGTTGCGCTAAGTCTTCTGACAGCGTTGTTTTGGGGTTTTTTCCTGACCCCCAATGACTATCGCCAAGGGTCGACTGTGAAAATCATCTACCTCCATGTTCCAGCCGCGCTGATGGCAATCAATGCATGGGTGATGATGTTGGTCGCGTCCTTGATCTGGCTCATACGTCGACATCACGTGTCCGCGCTACTCGCAAAATCCGCGGCCTATGTGGGGGTCGTCTTTACGTTGGTGGCGCTCTTGACTGGAGCGATCTGGGGCAAGCCGATGTGGGGTGCCTACTGGGCATGGGACCCCAGACTAACCTCATTCTTGATATTATTTCTGTTTTATCTCGGTTATCTTGCGTTGTGGGCAGCAATTGACGATCCAGATACTGCAGCGGATCTTTCATCTGTTTTGTGCATTATCGGGTCCGTGTTTGCTCTGTTGTCTCGCTATGCTGTGAATTTTTGGAACCAAGGACTGCACCAAGGCGCATCCCTGTCATTAGATAAAGAGGAACATGTCGCCGACGTGTTTTGGCAACCCTTGGTCTTGTCGATCGCCGGTTTTGTTATGCTATTCATAACTCTGGTTCTCGTCTTGACGCGAACAGAAATTCGCATAAGGCGCGCGACGGCTCTTAACAAAAGGATGCCATCCAAATGATCCCTGATCTTGGCAAATACGCAGGACCCGTTCTTGCGGCATATGGTGGGTCCATCCTTCTTTACGTCGTTCTGATCGTCGCTGTCATTCGTAAGAACAAGATGGCCAAGCGCGCCCTCGACAAGGCCGAAACAGTGGTTGAATGAAGATCATGCAAGCTTGCTTGATCACAAGAAACCATACATATTCATAAGGTAGAATATATGGAGACCACCATGATCACGCGCCGCAAATTGCTTCAAACCGCCCCAGCCGGCCTGATCGCAGCATCATTGCCGCGTCCGGTGTGGTCAAACACGACCCTGAATTTGGGGAGCATGCAGATTGATGTGCTCAGCGACGGCAATCTGACATTGCCGCGCAATATGGTCATGAAAAACCTTCCTGCTGATGAGCTCTCCGAAATCTTGCAGCGATACGATATCTCTGGCGAACAACTGACACCTGATTGCAATGTCACACTGATCCGCGACGGGGAACGTGTCATTTTAATCGACGTCGGCGCAGGTCCAGAATTCATGACCAGTGCAGGCAAACTTCAGGATGCGTTGGCAGCCATAGACGTCGACCCCTATGATGTGACGCATGTCGTTTTCACCCATGCGCATCCCGATCACCTTTGGGGTTTACTGGACGATTTTGAGGACCCCGCATTCCCCAACGTAACCTATATGATAGGCAAGGCGGAATGGGACTACTGGATGGACCCGCAAACCGTCGACACGATAGGGGACGCCCGCATATCGTTTGCCGTTGGTGCCCAACGCAGGCTTGCACTGATCGAAGACAACATTACCACTTACGCAGATGGCGAAGAAATCCTTCCGGGGATCGCGGCACGCGCTACTTTCGGTCACACACCGGGTCACATGGCCATTCATGTCGCGCAAGGCAGCAATAATTTGATGATCTTGGGCGATTGCATCGGCAACCATCACGTCGGTTTCGAACGGCCCGAATGGCGGTCGGGGTCAGATCAAGACGGTGATCTTGGTGCCACCACACGTGTCGCGCTTCTGGATCAATTGGCATCCGAACAGATGTCGATAATCGGCTACCATATGCCCTACCCTGGCATCGGGCGCGCTGAAAAACGCGAAGGCGGATACATTTTCATGGCGGAGGATTGAGCATGAAGTGTTTTGTATTGATCAGCGCCCTTTTGGCCCCTCTCGCCGGATTTGCGGATGAAAACATCGCGGATCAATACCCCGACTCGATGCTGTATTCCAAGCCGGTTGAATACATTCCCGGCGTGTTTGCGGCCATTGGCGCGACGGGACCGCCCACTTACGAGAATGCAGGACACAACAACAACCTAAGCTTCATTGTCACCGGCGAAGGTGTTGTCGTTGTAAATGGCGGCGGTTCATATCTGTTGGCCAAAGCTCTGCATGATGAAATCAAGGCGATCACGGATCAAGAAATCCTGCTCGTGGTCGATGAAAATGGTCAGGGCCACGCCATGTTGGGCAATTCGTATTGGGCCGAACAAGGGGTCAAAATCATTGCCCATGCGGATGCCGCCACCGAGTTCGAAGAGCTTGGCTTTCGCATTTTTGAATCTATGCAGCGCCTCAACAACGAACGTGGCGACGGGACTTTCCTTCAAGGGCCAACTGAGACATTCACGGACAGCTACACGCTGGCTCTGGGTGAGTACGTGATCGAAGTGCGCTACCTCGGCCCTTCCCACAGCGCGGGCGATGTGGTGGTTTGGCTGCCCAACCAAAGCCTCGTGATAGCGGGCGACATGGCTTTCCACGAACGCATGCTCCCCGTTTTTGAGGACACATATACGCTCGACTGGCTCGAAACGTGGGACACTGAATTTGAAGCACTAAATGCGACATACGTCATTCCAGGCCACGGACACCCCACGAACATGGATCAAGTGCGCCTTTATACCAAAGGCTACCTCGAATATTTGCGGCGCGAAGTTGGTGATTTGATCGACAATGGCGGCGGACTTGCCGAAGCCTTTTACATCGACCAAAGTCCATACGCGTCTCTTGATGCATTTGAAGAACTTGCCACCAAAAACGCTGGCCGCGTATTTGAGCAGATGGAATTTGAATAGATGAAACTAATCGGTGCAACCGTCCTATTCGTCCTCGCCCAGACTGCGGTTGCTGACGTGGCTATCACGTCTGCTCGCGCAGTCTTTGAGGCAATGCAAAACCAAGAAATGGTATTGATCGACATCCGCACGCCAGGAGAATGGGATGAAACCGGCGTCGCACAAGGGGCCATTGCGTTGAACATGCACAGTCGGGATTTTGGCGCAAAACTGTCAACACTATTTGCAGCGCAACCGGCTGCAACGTTCGGGCTCATCTGTGCAACGGGTGGACGCACAAATTACGTTGTGGGCATCCTGGAGCAAAACGGAATTACAGGCGTTATCGATGTTTCAGAAGGCATGCTGGGCAATGCGAACGGCGAAGGTTGGATTGCCCGCGGTTTGCCTGTCGTAACTGCTGAAAGCGCCGTTGATGCCTATACGGCGGCCATCTCGCAATGATGAAAACTGCTGCACTCATACCACTGGCCCTTGGTAGCCCCCTCGCGGCGCAGGTCCTATTCTGGTTGCGATGAACATCGAATGGCGTGAGGTTTTGAACCGAACCGACGAAATCCCAACGGATCGCCGAGTGGTCTAGTTTTCCAATGCGGGCATAGTCTCGGCTCAGGCGATGTTTGGACTACTGGTGTTGGGATATGAAAACGTGCTGGTTCTTCAGACAGGTCTGAATGATTGGCGGACACTGCGGCGTAACATCCGTAACAACAACCCTTCGCCGAAGGTCGCTTAAATCCAGTGGCGCGTGCGAGACAGGTATGTCTTGGCTTCATCGCCAAACGTTTCGACCAGCAGGTTTTCCTCAACACGAGCAAACCGCTTATCCAGCATCCACCACAACAAGACGGTCACGCCCAATCCGATTAATGATCCGTGGCCAAGGGCAGACGCCAACGTCAGCAACACAAGCGCGAGATAGATCGGGTTGCGCGACAGACGGTTCTACGTTTCCTCGACGATCCGGTTTTTTGGTTGGTGGTGGCGCTAAATCGGTGTCTTGCGCCGCCAGAGCCAAACCACGGACCATGCGATGACCGCAAGCGCGCCATAGAATAAAACTCTCGATAAGACGTCCAATGAACCTGACCGCCAATGTAAACTTTGTGTCGCCCATTTGTCAAAATAGATGATGCCTATACTGTACAACCACCAGATGGGCGGCTAATCGGGAAAGCCCTTCATTATTGCGCAGCGATCGGCAACCTCGCCAGCTGGCAGCGTGTCCAAAGGTCTTCCAACGCACGAACCAAGCGATCCAGATCATCCACGCTGTGCACAGGGGACGGCGTGATCCGCAAACGTTCCGTGCCCTTGGGGACTGTAGGGAAATTGATCGGCTGAATGTAAATCCCGAACTCATCCATCAGCGTATCAGAAATGAACTTACACTTCACCGGATCACCAACCATGATCGGAATAATATGGCTTGGATTCTCAACGTGCGGGATGCCGATTTCGGTCAGCTTGGCGCGAACCTCATCAACACGTTGCTTTTGCAAATTTCGCTCGACACGGCTTTGTTTGAGGTGCCGGATAGACGCCGCCGCACCTGCCGCAACGGCGGGCGGCAACGCCGTCGTAAAAATAAAACCGCTCGCAAAGCTGCGGATAAAATCACAAAGCGCTGTTGAGGCGGCGACATATCCACCGACCACGCCAAATGCTTTGCCCAGCGTCCCCTCGATCAAGGTGATACGCTCCATAAGCCCTTCTCGTTCGGCAATTCCACCACCGCGAGGGCCGTACAATCCAACTGCGTGTACTTCATCGAGGTACGTCATCGCATTGTAGCGCTCTGCCAACTCACATACCTCAGCTATCGGAGCGATATCACCGTCCATCGAATAGACACTTTCAAACGCAATCAGCTTGGGCCGATCACGCGGCTGCGCCGCCAACAGCTCTTCGAGGTGGGCTACGTCATTGTGTCGCCAAACTTTGCATTCCGCGCGCGAATGACGGATGCCTTCGATCATGGAGGCGTGGTTCAGGGCATCAGACAAGACCAGGCAATCGGGCAAGCGCGACGCGAGCGTGCTGAGAGCCGCCCAATTGGAGACATACCCAGACGTGAACAACAATGCGTCTTCTTTGCCATGCAAGTCAGCCAGCTCGTTTTCAAGTAGAACATGATTGTGCGTTGTGCCCGAAATATTGCGCGTGCCGCCAGCCCCCGCCCCGCTTTCATCAAGTGCTGCATGCATAGCTGCCAGAACTTCAGGATGTTGGCCCATACCCAAATAATCGTTCGAACACCAAATCGTCACTTCGCGGACAACATCGCCCACACGGTTCGTTGCTTGTGGAAACGCCCCTTTGTGCCGTTCTAAATCCGCAAAAACCCGATAATTTCCTTCATCCTGAAGATCGCTTAGCTGGCGTTCAAAGAAGTCTTGGTAATTCATAATCGTTCCTATTCGCCAATCGCTTCACGTGCGATCTCATCAAGAAGGCTTTGCACCTCCTGCATCTCGCCTTGGGGATAATTCCGGTATCCGATCATGACTTCACCGTTCCGATCGGCAACAAATACACCGTAGGGGCAATAGGCAATGTTCATGGGGTCAACTTCCATCACTTCGCGTGACAGGCTGGCGGAACAAAAGACAAAGATGTCAGCTGCGGCAAAAAGCTCGACGTCGCTGCCGAGGTCCGCACCCGTTCGGTTCAGCATTTCGCCTGCGTGGCTCACGTAATCAATCACCAAGCCTTTGCCGATGATCGCGCTTTCAACTGAAAACGTGGCATCATCAAATGAACCGTCAAATGGATAGACTGTGGATCCTTCGGCGATGGCCATAGTCCCAAACATGCCAAGGCACGCGGCTATTAAAAAACGTTTCATAGTAGTTCCTCCAATTTGATTGATGACTCTAAAGAAGATAGAAATACTTGCTCTGACATAGATCAAAGCCCCGCAGATTGCTTTGCCAAACATGTCACCGGTCAGGCCGTCAAATCGGTCCACAGAGTCCTCATAAGTGGCTTGGCGCACGTCAGCGCTTTCGCCGTTCTCTGAGATAAAAGCGTCAACCTTTGTGATCACTCCGCACCCATACTTTCGATGTAAGCAATGATCGCCGCGATATCTTCTTCGTTGCGGACACCACGGAAGGCCATTTTGGTCCCGGGCATTGCGCCACGAGGGTCTATTAGGAATGCAGCGATCGCATCAGCGGTCCAAACATCGCCAGCTTCGGCTGCATCTTGGAAGACGTTGGAATAGCGGAAACCGTCCACGCTTCCGATGGCCCGACCCAATATGCCGTTCAAGTTTGGACCAGTTCGGTCACGCGCATTCGCGCCGACCTCGTGGCAAGAACTGCACTGTCGGAACGCGCCTTGACCGGCTTCAATCAGCGCGGGATCAGCAGCGGCTTGAACGACGTCTGTGTCGTCTGTCCCTGCTACCGCGGCTTCATCGTCGCCGGTTGAGTGATCCATTGTCGCACCACCGTCAGTCGCCTCGTCGATGCCTTCATCCGGCGTAACGTCCACAACCGATGCACGCATCGTGATTTCAACGCTGTCCTTACAATTGGTCATGCAAGGTTCAACGCGCCACTCGATGTATTCCCGTTCTGGACGATCATCGGCAACGAAACCGCCGGCGTTTGGTAATTCGACATCGGTGAAATTCGCCTGGCTCAGGACAAAATCATCATCGACGAGGCCACTGGAATAAAGTAAATAGGCCACAATCGCATAGGTCTCATCGGCTGTCAGACTGCCTGCCTCACCAAATGGCATGGAGCGGTTGATATAGTCCCATGAGGTCGAGAGATGAGGCCAGTAAGATCCAATAGTTTTTACGGGATCTTTATTCGCCAAAGTTCCTATGCCGCCTGCGAGAACGGGCCCGTCGCCGGAACCTTCTGCAAAATCACCATGACATGACGCACATCTGTCGACGAATACTTCCTCACCCGTCCATACGTCGCCACTGCCCGCAGGCAAACCACGCCCGTCAGGAAGAACATCAACGTCCCAAGCCCAAATTTCTTCGGGTAGTGCTTCGCGGCCAAGATTAAAGGCAGATTCAGACGCAGGAGCGGGCTCAGTCAAGCCTCCGCCACTGGCGGCAATCGCTTGCAACTCTTCGCGTTCGGCCAACAGAAGTTCGATTTCGGCATCGCTTTCACGCGCCTTGGCGAACGCATCTGAAGCGCTTTCCTGTGATGCAGCCACCTGCATTTCAAGGCCTTCGATAGCCCGTTCGCCATAGTCGCGAGACATAAGGCCATAGGTTACCGCCAAAATAAGCGCAGTTCCGCCGAGCGCAGGCACCAAGATATTAAGAGACTTCGACATTCTCAGCGATCCCTTCTTCGTTCACAAACCATGTCTGGATACAGTTGTTGTGGTAGACTGAGTTCTCTCCGCGCATTTCACGGAGTTGGTCTTTGGTGGGTTGGACATAGCCAGTCTCATCCATAGCGCGTGATTGCAGCAGCATCGGGCTTCCGTCCCAGTCCATATCCAAGTAGAAACGGGTCAACGCCTTAGTGTCGCCCTGCTTGCCCAGACGTGTTGTCTGCCATGTCATGCCACCGTCGGTGGACACATCAACCCGTGTAATTTTTCCATGCCCGGACCATGCGAGACCCGAGACCACAAGTGGACCGGTGCCGTGTGTAATTGGCATCTGTGGGCTTGGGGACGTGACAACGGATTTTGCATCCATAACCCAGGTCCATTTCCGAGCGACGCCATTCTCGTAGACGTCAGTGTATTTGGACGTTTCCTCACGGCTACCAACAGCCATGTCGGTGACTTCCATGCGGCGGATCCATTTGACCCACATGTTGCCTTCCCAGCCCGGAACAACCAAGCGAACAGGATAACCATGTTCCATACGCAGCGCTTCGCCGTTTGCTTTGAACGCCACCAGCACATCATCGAGCGCCTTTTCCATCGGGATAGACCGACCATTGGACGAGGCATCAGCACCCTCAACGTAGACCCATTTATCTGACAGATCGCCCGCCGCATCGAGGCCCGCTTCAGCCAGCAATGTGCGCAAAGGAACACCTGTGTATTCCATGTTGTGGATCATACCATGTGTGAACTGGGCGCCGTTCAATTGCGAACCGGCCCACTCCATCCCTGTGTTGGCCGCACATTCGCAGAAATAGACATGGTTCTCGCGTGGGAGGCGTTCGAGGTCTGCATAGGTGAACACCAGCGGGCGGTCCACAAGGCCGTTGATCATCAAACGATAGTCATCTTTTGTCAGCTCAATCGCGCCAGAATGGTGACGCTCAAACGCGCACCCTTGCGGTGTGATCGTACCGTCAAGTGCATGTATTGGCGTGAAGTTGATCGAAGAAATAGGAGACGCCGTCAGCCATGGAACGCTGCGGCGCACCACGTCGGTTTCGAACTTGATTGGCAAGCCGTAAGGCGTTTCATCGACTCCGACGCCAAGGTAGGACGCCCACTCCTGCAATTCTGTGATTACGGGATCAGGTGTTCCCTGAGCAGCAGCATTGCCGGCAACAGCAGCCAAGGGGGTGGCTGCTGCAGTCATTAGAAATTCACGCCGGCTACGCTTTATTCCTTTGGACTTAAACGACATATTCAACTCTCTCTTTTGTCGGTCGAACCGATCAGATGGGGTCCGCGATTAAGGACGGACGTAGGCGTATCCGTCTTCTTGCAATTCGATCAAGCGCACGACCCCTGATGGCGTCATCTCAACCTCATCGAGCAAAGGAACGTCAGTTCCAGCGCGCTCAGTCATGGCGCGGTGCGTATTACCACAAGCAGAAAATCTCAGATTTTCAAGCGCGAGAGACATTGACGCAATCCGGTCGGAAACCGGGCTCGTCTCGGCGACAAACATCTGCATTCCGGGGCCATATGCAACAAGCTCAATCGTGACTTCGTCACCCTGGCTTTCATAATAATTAGCAACATTCTGCGCGTTGTTCAGCGCCATGTTCATGACTTGTGGGTCATTTTGATCGACATGGATGGCTACGAAATGGGTCTCACCCTCTGCGAAGGCCGGGACTGCGAGAGTTGTTGCAACAAAGGTCGCCATCATAAAATTACGCATAACGTTCTCCTTAAATTGTGTTCAGGCTCCAATGACCTGAACAGTTGTATTTGGCTGGACGGACACTGTGCCTTCGCGCTTGATATAATTTTCAACAACGTCCCAAATCGGTGGGCCCTCAGTGCCTTCGTTGACCGAAGCCCAACCCGCCACAACATATGTCTTGGACGGGTCAATCGCATCGCCGGTTTTTAGCAGTGTCAGGTTTGAAATCCGTTCACCGATTGGTTTGTTGATATCGATCCGGTACCCCATGCCACCAACGCGTACCATGTCGCCGCCTTGCTGGTAATAAGGGTCTTCGTTGAACAAGTTGTCGGCCACATCTTCCATGATGGCGTGAATAGTTTCACCCGTCATTTCGCTGCGGTAGGCATTTGGATAGCTCATCGACGTGACGTTCCAAAGGTCTTCACGCGTGATGTCCTGCCCGGGCAAAATTGATGGGCCCCAGCGCACACCGGGGGACAATGAGATGTCCGCGTCGCGCTCTTCAATCAACGCCTGGCAAATTAGATCGTCCCATGAACCATTGAAGTTACCACGACGATACAAAAGCGTGTCGTCAGCTGTTTTGCCGATCACTTCAGTCAATTGATCGAGGAATGGCGCGCGCTGTTCGTCGATAACGGCTGTGACCTCTGCGTCGGGCTCAATGACATCCGAGAAAATAGGGATCAATTTGTGGCGGAAGCCCAACATCTTGCCGTCGCGTACATCTAGATCAACACGGCTGACAAATTTACCATTCGATCCTGTGGCGATGATGATGGTGTCGCCGACAATGACAGGTTCGGGAAGCGCATCATGCGTGTGGCCGGACAGGATCACATCAAGGCCCTGAACGCGACCCGCCATTGCTTTGTCTACGTCAAAGCCGTTGTGACTAAGGCAAACAACCAGCTCCGCGCCCATGCCACGCACTTCATTGACCATTTCCTGCATGCGTTCATCGCGGATACCAAAGGAGTATTCGGGGAACATCCAGCCGGGGTTGGCGATGGGCATATACGGAAACGCCTGCCCTACCACGGCGATCTTTACGCCACCGCGTTCAAAGAACTTGTACGGTGCAAAATCCTCGGACGGCTCGTCCCATTCTGAATCGAAGATGTTCTGCCCAAGCGCGGCAAACGGCAGATCGTTTACGATGTCGCGCACGCGGTCGCTGCCCAGTGTGAATTCCCAATGGAATGTCATCGCATCGGGTTTCAGCATGTTCATGGTGTTGACCACGTCCTGCCCTTGCGTGTGATGACAGGTATAGGAGCCGTGCCAAGTATCGCCACCATCCAGCAACAAGGCGTCGGGGCGAGCAGCGCGGATAGAATTCACAACAGTTGCAACGCGGTCCATTCCACCCATTTTGCCGTAGCCCTGTGCGAGCGCGGAAAAATCATCATGACTCAACGCGTAAGCAGATGGACTGCCGTCGTCGATTCCGTAGGCTTTACGGAAATCCGCGCCTGTGATGTGTGGAACCACGCCTTTGTTGGACCCAACGCCGATATTGATCGAAGGTTCGCGGAAATAGATAGGCTTAAGTTGAGCGTGGATGTCCGTGACATGGATAAGGGAAACGTTCCCAAATGTCTCGAATTCCAACAGCTGATCTTGTGACAACATTTGCTGTGCGGACAGTTTGCCCCAATTGCCAAAGCCAGAAGCGCCAACAATGGCACTGGCTGCCATACCTACCTGTAGAAAATCACGACGAGAGATCATGTTGGTTCCTGTGCGTTTGGTTGGAGTCACATTCCAAAAACTGAATGTTATACTGCAAAGAAAGGCCGCGTGCACTTTCGTGCCGCGGCCCCTGGTATTTTTTAGTTTCTAACGGATGGACCTTCAATATCCAGGCCGTTACCGCGGGACATCACATAAAGCTCAAGTGCCACGAATTCTGGGCTACCGACCGCATAGGTTTCTGCGCGCGTGTCCCGTACACAACCGCGGAATCGCGATTGCACACCATTCAACCGCGCATTTTTCAAGCGGTATGTTGGAAACCCATTGATTTGGCCTTGGCTCAGGTGGTCGGCACGGATGTTATTGCCGAAATTATCTTCGTGGCAATTTGCGCACGACAGCTCAAGCTGGCCTGTACGGGTGTAGTAAAGATCCCGTCCCTGCTCCCAAGTAGATTGAGCGGGCCCATCAATTGCGACGTTAACCGACATGCCGCGCGATACCGACGCCAAAAGCGCTGTAACGTTCAGCAGGTCCGTCTTGTCATAGTCCCATTCTTCGGCACCCATTTGCTCCGTGCGGCAGTTGTTTACCTGCATGGAGATCGTGCGGACTTCGCCGGCCTCTTCATTCCATTGCGGATAGACAGCAGTGACGCCAGCCAGTTCTTCGGGCGAACCATGACAGCTTGCACAAGACTCTCCATTTTCACCCTCAACGGTGTTCCAGATTTCTCGACCATTATCGACAAAGATCATTCCGGGATTGTCAAAATCATCAGCTTGCATCGCCTGTGTTTCGGTAGCGCGATAAACCCAACCCGACGTAATCTCGTCGAGATTTTCGAGGTGATCAGGTGCTGGGGCACGAACAGTGATTTCCAACTCGCCGTCGATCACCAGGTTCGCGCTCTCGTCGGCAACTGCAAACCCAAAAGGTACAGCCACAGCTGCGCACAAAGCCCCTATTGTGAAAAATGATTTATTCATATTAGCCCCTCCCTGGACATGAAGACTTAGCTGATCGCGATGTCTTTGGTGTCTGTGTAGACGTCGCCATCATCGTCATACCAAGTGAACGTGAATGTCCCTGCTTCCGGAACGACCGCTTGGAATTCCAAAAACGGGTTGGTCGAGATCGCAGGCTCAAACGTCACGTCGATAACGTTTTCGCCGTTAAAATCGCAGGTGAAGCGGTTGATGATAGACCGTGGGATCCTGTTGCCATCGCTATCTTTGCGTTGACCGGATTCCATTGGGTGCGAAATCAGTGTTTTGATCGTGATCGTCTCGCCAGCCGTGGCGTCACGTGGGACGCGGATACGAGGTGTTACATTTTCTGCCATTTTGTTACTTCCTTTAGCCGCCGCAGCCGCCGATTGTGACTTTCACCTCTTGGGAGGCACGCACGAAACTGCCGTCTGGCATTTTTGCGATAGCCATGACGTCTTGTGTCCCCGCAAGGCGGATACGAGTGGACGCCATCTGCGCACCTGACAGAGGGCCGAAATTAAATGTTACAACAGCGGGTGTCGGGTTACCTGTCGCCAGCACCAAGATAGACACTGCACCAGGTGCATCGACTTCAATTGGAACAGTATTGCCATTTTCAGCGATTTCAGGCGCGATCAGCGTGATGCCTTCGTTACCCATTTCAGCGCCACCTGTGAACGCCTCAATATCCGCGTCCACATCGGCGAATGCTTTGAATGGAATGGCAGCCGCGACTGCGGTTCCCATTGCCATCAAGAGCGTGTCTCTACGTGTAAAGCTCATGATTTCTCCTGTTTAGAACAACTGACGTTTATTCAGTCAGCGTCATAAGATAAGCGACCACATCCTCGATTTCTTGTGCGGTCAGTATTGGGTCAAGTTCGCCTTCGGCAGCCCTACCAGTGTAGCCATTTCCAGGGCGAATATAGCCTTCGGTCTTGTAGAACGCAGGCATGATGGTATCGGGGAACGTCATCTTCGCGTTGGCAACGATGCCGCGCAAATCCGCCTCTTCCCAACGATCACCAACACCATCCAAGGATGGCCCTACTTCGCCGTGGAACGGATACTCGTTCAAAGCAGTCACTTCGTGACAGGCAATGCAATTGCCCTTGCCACGTGCGACCATAATTTCCAGTCCAGAAGCAGGGTCACCCACCACGTCTGAAAGTGATGCATCAATCTGACCGTAGTCACCGAAAGTTACATCGTTAGGTACTGTCTGGGCGAATGCTATCGACCCAAGTCCAGCCGCTATGGCTGTAAGCAAGATACGTTTCATGGCCCCTCCCTGAGTCATCTACTCTTGTTGCATACCGTAGCGCACCAAGACAGATTCTTGCAACATCAAAATCAATTATTTGAATATGATGATATGAATTCGCATTTTTATTCAACGATTCCAAATTCTTGCAAGATGCGCACATGATAATCTTGAAAGGACTCTTCACCTTCGTAACCTTCGCTACTGACCCAGCTGAGAAGATTGAGTGTTGTCCACCTCCCAATCGCTCCAGGCATTGTGACCACTGCAGCCTGTTTTGCAGTTACATCTTCGGCAACTTCAGGCGGGAAAAACATAAGAGTTGGAGTGAAATTCGCATTCCAGCGGGTAACCATATCTTTCTCTGCCAATGTCTCGCCATCAAAGTCCGTCACCTCCACGTCGCCGAACATGTTGATCTGAACCACGAAAAAATCATCATTCAGAGCAGCGTTAATTTCGGGATCAGGAAAAATCTCTTCGTGCATCTTAGCGCAGTAAATGCAGCCCCTTTGTTCTATAATAACCAACAATGTTTTGCCCTGCACTATCGCTTCTTCGTGATCTTCGCGCAGATCCTTGAACGTCTCTTCGATCCAGCTAGCCTCGTGCAAGCCATCGTCTCCGACTTCGGCAGCGAACAGCGGTACTGACATAAGGATGAGTGCGGCAAATGTTGTTCGAATCATGGTGAGTCTCCTTTAGCCAATGGATGTGAATGACGGGAATGTCAGGATCAGCCAGTTGGCAATGAAATTGACCGAATTAGTGGCGATCAGCACAGCAAACAGGATAAGCATCGCACCCATCACCTTTTCCACGGCCCCCAGATGCTTGCGATTACGCTGCGCCCAACCCAAAAACGGACGTGCAAAAAACGCGGCGATGATAAACGGCGAAGTCATTGCTAGCCCGTAAACTGCCAACAGAGCCCCGCCCTGCCAGATGTCACCAAACCCGCCTGCGATCATCAGGATCGAGGTGAGTGCAGGACCAACGCAGGGCGTCCAGCCGAACCCGAAGGCAAGCCCCATCACATAAGCCCCGACGACCGTGGATGGCGCTGCGGAGCTTTCCATCCGCGCCTCACGATACAGAAACGTAATGCGCATGATACCTAGAAAATGCAGCCCGAACAGCAGCAAGATCGCCGCCGCCACGTAGCGCAATTCTTGCTTCCACTGCCCAAACGCTTCGCCCAAGGCCGTGGCGCCCATGCCCAAAAGTACGAAAATCGTTGTCACGCCGAAAGCAAATGCAGTCGCGGAAAAGATCAACCTGCGCTGAACACCAGGGGGGAAATCCTCCTCGCCGTTCAGCTCCTTCATGGACAGACCGGCCATATAGCTCAGGTAAAATGGTACCATAGGCAAGACGCAGGGCGTAAAGAACGACAACAGTCCCGCGACGGCTGCGCCAAAAAAGGAGATCTCAAGCACAATGCATTCCTTGAAAAATTGCGTAATCACATTACAATAATTGAATGTTTAAAGTTTTGACCAGCACTTTCATTCTCACCGTAGCTTTAGTGGTGCCGTCGCTTGGCGGCGCCCAAACGACATTACTGATGGCTGAGGAACCTGGCTGCATTTGGTGCGCCGCGTGGAACCGAGAGATAGGTCCTATTTATGACAAGACCGGTGAAGGGTCCGCCGCCCCTCTGCGCCGTGTAGACATCACCAATTCGATCCCCGACGACATCAGCCTTTCCCGCGTGATCAACTTCACCCCTACATTTGTTTTGCTGATTGACGGAACGGAGGTCTCCCGCCTTGAGGGCTACCCAGGCGACGACTTCTTTTGGGGCTTGCTTGGCATGATGCTCAACGAGCAAGATATACCATTTGAGATCAAAACATCGTTGGAGGCCATTGGCCAATGAAACACTCCAATGAAATTTTTCCGATCTCCCTCGCAACGAAGGACTTACCCCTGTAGAGGTTGCTTCGTTAGTTTTGGGAGTTGTCCCGCCGCCTGATGTTGAACGGAACCGCGCTATGACGTTACCTGTGTTAGATACTAGCTTAAGCGACGATGAACTCGACGCGATGATGGACAATGCGACGCTCGCAACGAATTTTCTCAAGGCGATCGGCCATGAGGGTCGTTTGATGATTTTATGCCATCTCGCAACTGGTGAAAAATCTGTAACCGAGCTTGAGGAATTGTTGTCCGCTCGCCAAGCTGCTGTGTCTCAACAACTTGGGCGCCTGCGCCTTGAGGGCCTTGTGAAGCCGCGGCGCGACGGTAAAATCATTTACTACAGTTTGGCGGATGAACGGTGTAAGCGGATCATATCTGTTGTTTACGACTTGTTCTGCAAGACAGATTAATCGGATTCGCCTTTGGGAGAGGGTGAGTTTGTTCCAAGATAAATAGGGAGGACGCGTCATGCTTGATGTTTGGGGTGACGGGAATGTCGCTGCACTGGCTGGAGCATTCGGAGGAATTCTACTTGGACTCGCCGCCCGCTTAGGACGGTTTTGCACTTTAGGTGCCATCGAGGACTATGCCTACGGCGGCAGCGACACACGGTTGCGCATGTGGGTGTTGGCAATTGGAACTGCGGTATTTGGTAGCTTTGCCTGCCTAGCGATGGGCTGGGTCATACCGACAGAGTCATTCTATCTCACCCTAACTTTTGCGCCTGTGGCAACAATTCTCGGCGGGCTACTTTTTGGCTACGGTATGGCGATGGCAGGAAATTGCGGGTTTGGAGCCCTGGCACGGTTGGGCGGCGGCGATCTACGATCTTTCGTGATCGTTGTCGTCATGGGCATAACGGCCTACGCCACTATCTCCGGCCCCGGCGCTTGGCTCCGCGTGTTGCTCTTTCCGCCACGAACCCTCGCGAGTGAACCACAAGGCATTGCGCATTTCATCGGAAGTGCAAGCGGCCTTCCCGTCTGGTCCATTGGGATGACCATCGGAGCGGCCTTGATCGCTTTGGCCCTTGGCAGGGCATCAATCCGGTCAGATAAATCAGCTATCCTCTGGTCTGTTATTGTAGGATTTTCCGTTATCAGCGCTTGGATTTTCACCAGCTGGATCGCGGCCAACGGTTTTGACGGCACATCCGTCATTTCCCACAGCTTTGCTGCTCCCGTTGGGGAAACTATCTTGTTTGCGATGACCTCAACAGGCCAAACCCTCAGCTTTGGGATCGGATCTGTTGCCGGTGTCTGGCTGGGTTCTTTTGCAGGCAGCCTGATCAAAGGCCATTTCCGTTGGGAAGCCTGCGAAGACCCGCGAGAGCTCCGTCGTCAAATTTTTGGCGCGGCCATGATGGGTGTTGGTGCCGTGGTCGCTTTGGGTTGCAGCATCGGGCAAGGCCTGTCAGCCTTTTCGCTTTTGGCCTTTTCTGCGCCCCTCACCTTCGCCGCCATCTTCATAGGAGCGCGGCTAGGTCTCAGACACCTTATCGAGGGGTTCGTGCCCGCAGAATAGCTCTGTCTCTGTCCCAATTGAGTCCCATTCTTCTGCCTCGTTTCAATCCCAAGAGGCGGTCTAGTGATAAGGGTGCTGTCAGACAAATCGAACCAGTCTCAGTTCTCCAGCAACCTCAATCTCTTAGGCTGCGCAGAGGCCGCACCACTCGGTAAGAGCGGCGCACTATCGTTTGTCGTGCCCGAGTCCGTGGGGCACGACCGCGTATTTGCCGTCGTCCCAGGTAAAGACATTCTCCCGACCATCCATGACATCACCACGGCCGTGCGCCAGTCTTTCGGCGGGTTCTCCGTGGTGGCTTTCGAAACGGTCAAAGGCCGCTCCGGAAAGATTTTTCCACCCCCGATACGGTCGCTCAAGGCATACGCAAGTACGTGAACTAGGCTAAAGGGGGGGCTAAAATGGTTTCATAGTGGGTGTAAGAAATTGAAATATATGACTTTTTGGTGTGGACGCAGGCCCTCTCCCTGACTCATAATTTCGACGAAATCACTCCGGTTGCAAATCCACCCATCCGCAACTCACCAAACAACCGCTGATACTCAATCTTTGGGCATCGGTTCTGGATCACCGTCACCCCGCGCGCCTGCGCAACGGACGCCGCGTCCGCATGCTCCACGCCGATTTGCAGCCAGATCGTCTGCAGGTCCGCCCAGCGCGCAAGCGCATCATCGACAATGGCAGGCACCGCATCGGATCGGCGGAATACGTCCACCATATCCACATCAAACGGAATGTCTGAAAGGGTTGCATAGACTGTTTCACCAAACAGCTCTTGCCCCGCCAATCCGGGATTGACCGGCACCACGCGGATGCCTTTGCGCGACAAGTATCGCGCCACAAAATAGCTGGGCCGCACCGGATTGGCGGACACGCCAACCACAGCCACGGTTTTCATCCGGTTCAAAACATCTTTGAGCACTTGATCGTTATACATAACACTTGCTTAGCCGATCCTTGCAGAACAAAAAAGCGCCCGGTCAATAAACCGGGCGCTGAGTGCGGAACGAGGGACAGTATATTTGAACAAGGGGGTTCCAATCCTTGTTCGTGTTATAGAGGTGGGGGCGATGACCAGCAGTTAAAGGGCTATCAGCAAAACGTGAACGCCGTGCGATCCACTGTGATCCCGTGTGATCAGCGGCGCCACTGGATTATTACATGAGGATCGCCGGCCATTGTGCATCCGCCAGCACGATATTGCCCAGAATATCTTGCGACCAGATCTGGCGTAGGTCCACCGAAAAGTTGAGGTAGAGTTTCTGGTCATGGATCGTCCAAGCTTCCGGCACCGATGTTGCAATATAGCCCTTTGACATCGCGAACGCGCAATACCCACCATATTGGGGCGCGTAGGCCCTTGGGTTGGCCGTGAACATTTCCATATTGGCGACGCTCGAAAAATGCCACGTCGCCCCGTCCCACATCAGCGCGTGATCAGCGCTGCCTTGTACGGTTGCGCCTTGTGAAAAATACGCAACAGGGTCCGCGCCGCGAATGGCGATGCAGTCCACTGCAAAAACATAGGGTTCAGCGGCCACTGCAGGACGGGTTAAAAATGCGGCCAGCGGTGCAGCGGCTGCAGCGATCAATAATGTGCGGCGGTTGAGCATCGAAATCTCCGGTTCATTGGGCGTTTCACCCAATTTGGCCCATCCGCACGCACAAAAAAACCCACCTCGCCAATCTGTGACGGACCAAGCTGAAATGTTTCAATCAAAGATGTCTTCGATTTCGTCCCACAGATTTTCGGCAAGCCCTTAGAACAACCCTTTGCGGTGCTTAGGCTTTTCCACTTCGCACGCCTTGGGCTGGGGTTGTTTCGGGTGCACCGGTTTGGCGACTCTGCGGCTGGGTGTCACGCCGCGCGAAGCCACACGCCCAGCCCTGATCCGTGACATTTTGGTGTGTGCAGCGGCGCGCGACGGCTTGAACGACACAACTCATATGGGCAGGTATTTGGTCTGCGGTTTACGATTCTCTGCATGCATATAGGGCCACAGCCGCCGCGTTCGAGACATTGAGCGAGCCGAATTCCCCAGCAAAGTCGATTCGCACCAGCGCATCGCAGGTTTCTTTCGTCTTATCGCGAAGACCGGGCCCCTCAGCCCCCAACACCAGCGCAATCGCACGGTCGCGCTTCCCCTCGACCACCTGTTCAATCGTCTGTTCCGCTTCGCCGTCCAATCCAAGCACCAGATACCCCATGCCCTGAAGCTCAACGATAGCATCTGCCAAATTGCGCACCCGCAGGTAGGGCTGGCGTTCCATCGCACCGCTGGCCGTCTTCGCCAACGCGCCTGTTTCAGGGGCGGCATGCCGGTTCATCGCGATGACAGCCTGCGCGCCGAACACCTCGGCGGATCGCAAAATTGCGCCAACATTGTGCGGGTCAGTCACTTTATCAAGCAAAACCACGCGTGGCGGGTTCACTCCGTCGCCCATGCAGCGATCCTCGATTTTGCCCCAGTCCAGCGGTTTGACCTCCAAAGCCGCGCCTTGGTGTACTGACTGTGGATCAATAGGTGCCGCGAAATTACGCGGCTCGCACATTTCGGGCTCTGGCCCGCCGTCTTTCAATCCAATGTCCACCGCATCCCCAAGACGATCAAACGCGTTCTTGGTGACCACAAAACGCAATTTCTCACGCGCGGGGTTCAGCAGGGCATCGCGCACCGCATGGATGCCAAACAGCCACACAGTCTCATTGGCAGCGGCACGCTTGTTGCGTTCTTTATCGACAACCCAGGTTGGTTTTTTCACGGTGCATTCCTTTGTATTTGTCCCCTCATGGCGAGAACGCACAAAAACCGCAAGACCTGACCCCGAATTGAGGTTGACGCCCCCAGTGGCCAAAGCTATTCACGCCGCTAGTGGGCGTCAGGCCGCAAGGTGTGGCAGGAGACTGTAACTCTCTCGCGGAAACGCACGCCTGGTTCGATTCCAGGGTCGCCCACCACTTACTCTTACCCCAACAAACGCAGTGCATTTCAGGTGCAAGCGGTTGAAATACAGGGGACTTATGTCTCACCCGTGTCTCACTTGTGTCGCACCTCCACCATTTCGTCAACTAACCGGCGAAGGCCAGCATTGATTCTGTCTTGTCGAACTAGCGCCCAGACACGCTATTGCTTGCAGCCCACATCCATTGGATCGTCCTTGATAGGGCCTTCCCGTCATTCTTCGCGATCCATTAAATGGCAGCTTTGGGCAAATTGACCGCATCCCGCACCAAGGCCAGTTCTGCGGACTAAGTTGCCATTCAAGGTAATGTTCGTAAGGTCTGCTTCCAGCCCAAACCGGACCTTCATGGCATTTGCAGCGAACGGCAACAAAGAGCCCAATTTACCAAACTGCTGCAATGCAGCTAATGTCCGCTTTTAGACCCAGCAGAAACAACCTTGCCGTGCTCGATCCAAAGACCGTGAACTTCTGACCAGTTTGGGGGCACAACTGTTTCAAAACCAAAAACCTTGCCTGTCGCGATCTTTTCAAACGTTTGCATGGCTTTTAGATGTGCCCCCGCCCGTAGATATGTCAGCATCTTGTCGCGGGATTGCCAGACACTCAGCGTATGGTGAACCCCGTTTATGGTTCGTGCATCGGCGCTGAGACAGCCATCAGCCTGTTTTGCTTGGGACATAGAGGCGAAGGCATGACGCCAAAATATCGGCGCGTGCCATACCCTCTTCAACTGCAGCCCCGTGATTGACACATAAACCGTGTCAGTCATTGGGTTTGGTCGATTTGTGGCCGTCCTTTACCCAAGCCGACATCATGGCGCTGAATTCGTCGCTCTTGTCCTGATAGCAAAAATGCCCGCAATTTTCAAAGATCGTTAGCGCGCTTTTGGGCAGGCGTTTATGCAAACGCTTGGCGTTGTCCGTTGTCAGGAACGCATCTTGATCGCCCCAGAACACTTGAACAGGTACATCAAGAGTATCGAGGCTTGGGTTGATCTCTTTTGTGGCCTCGGGGTAGCTTTTGAACCAGTTGGTGACCTGGCACGCGCGACGGTTTACACAATGCACAAACACGGGCGCAATCTGGCGTTTTTGCAATGTCTGTTTCAGGCGTTGCGTAAGTTTATCAAACCGCGCACCTACAAGTCTGCTGAATTGAAAACATCCGCAGTTGCCTATCTGAAAGGTGTTTGGAGCACCCGCAAGGATAAGGGGCGATACGCTCCGACCCGTTAGGCTGGGTTTTTGGGCCGCAAAGCAGCTACACTATCCATGATTTCAAGCACCTCAAGACCCGCGCGGTCGCACAGGTCGAAAAACTCGGCCTCGGAAGAACCTTTTTCAGCAAAGATGTGTGGGTGAAATTCGACTAGCCAGATGGCGAATTTGGCCACTTCTGCCGGTTCGTTGCGAATAATGTCCAACTCGGCACCTTCGACATCGCAGATCAGTGCGGCTGCACTGTCGTCTGGCAACATCTCGCGCAGCTTTGCCAACGTGCATGTCGGTACTTCGATCTTATTTTCGCCGACTGGGCCATCCGCTGGACCCGCAAGCCGACCCACATGCACGTTTCCTTTGCCATGGGCAAATGTGATGGTTGGGCTGCCGTAGGCGATTGCGGCAGGCACGACTTGGGTATTGGGGTTTGGCACCGATTTTTCCTGCGTCTCGCGGCAGATGCGGGCCAGTTCAGGATCGGCCTCGACAATCACTTGGGTGGCATCTGGCCCGATATGCTTGCGCGTGAATTGCGAAACGATGCCCAAAGACCCGCCCAATTCGATGACATTCATGCCAGGGTTCACGTATTTCCGGATAAGCGAGGCTTCGGGCTTTTCGTAGCGCCCCATGTAGAGAAGGTAGTGGATCGCGCGCGAAGCTTCTGGCCACAAGAAGATGCGCTCACCAAAATAGATATACCAACTGCCGTTGCGGCGGGCGTGCCGGGCTAGAAGGGTCTTTCGTTTCCACGAATTGAACTGCTTAAACATGGGCGGCACCTGGGGGGTTGATGAGTGGAGCTTTATGGTATCCCTACGCGAGGAAACACGGGATGTTAACCTGGGTCCGTATCTCAATCATATGTGATGGCCGGGAACCACCCATCCCACGGGGTTGGAAGCCGACATTCAGGCCACCCTAAACTGGGCTTGGCGCTGCGCTGCCGCAAGTCTGCTTCGAGCCCGCTTTACCTATTTTCTGTATCGCAACGAATGTCCGGT
>Ga0307488_10000513_pt1 | contig 32142 bp, 23 predicted proteins | sample SB02metaG_FD_202248 | JGI IMG/M metagenome (GOLD analysis project Ga0307488, IMG submission 202248) | Sea-ice brine microbial communities from Beaufort Sea near Barrow, Alaska, United States - SB 0.2 | ecosystem: Environmental > Aquatic > Marine > Coastal | place: USA: Alaska | collected...
CTGAGCTTTATTCCTGATCCGCGCAAATCGAATTCTATTAACTCTGTTAACGTCCGCGCTGTCATTGAAGACAATAATAATCGTTTATGGGTTGCCACCGACGGCGGGGGCTTGAATTTGTTTAATTCTGCCAATCAAACGTTTACCAGTTGGCAATCATCCAATGGTTTGAATGACTCTCCTATGTCAAATAAGATACGAAGCATGTGGCTCGATCAGGGCGGAGATATTTGGTTGGGTTACAACAACGGTAACTTCAGTCGTTTTGACCCTGATAATATGATTTTTGAGCATTTTAATATACGTGAACTTTTACCTGACTTAGACACAGATGCCGCAGTTACTTCAATTGCAGAAGATGCTAATGCCATTTGGCTGGCCACTGATGGTAATGGCTTGCTCAAATTGGATAAAACCAGCCAACAGTTGACCCGTTTTTATACGGGCTCCAACACCGCGCTTTTTAGTGACCGATTACTCCAAGTATTTATCGATGCGCAGCAGCGTTTATGGCTGACCAGTTATGATGCAGGTGTCAGTGTTGCCGACCCTCAGCGGGGAAACTTTACCACCTGGCAGCATTATGATAACCAAACCGATAGTTTGGCAGCCAATTTGGTGCACACTATTTACCAGGATCAGAAACAACGTATTTGGCTGGGTACTGAAGCGGGAGCCAGTTTGTGGAACGGCCGAAATGCCTTCTTGAATTTTGCCAGCAGCGATGGATTAGCTCATGACAAAGTACTCTCAATCTTACAAGATGCGTCGGGTTTACTCTGGTTTGGTACTTATAGCGGCATTACCAAAAGTATCGAAGTCCCCTTTGAACATATAGATTCAGGTCTGGCCAGTAATGCTATCCAAGGTTTTGCCGAAACCCAGTCATCAGCTGGGGAATCAGCGATTTGGGTGGCCAGTTACGGGGGGCTAATTCAACTAAACAGTAGCGGCGAAGTGCAACGCATTATTAATAAAGATAGTCAGCCAGCCCTGCCTGATCCGCGTGTGATGACAGTGCGTGGTAACAACAATCTGTTGTGGTTGGGTACCCGTGGGGGGGGGCTAGGGCGCCTCAATGTAGATAATAACAAGATAGATTTCTTTGCCCATGAACCAGATAATCCAGCAAGCTTAAGTTTTAACGGGGTTACCAGTATTTTCCCTGATACTTTGGGTAATATTTGGGTCGGTACCTATGGAGGGGGGGTGAACTACTTAGAGGCGGGAAGTGACGAGTTTGTGCATTATCGCCATGATGAAAATAATCCTCGCAGCCTAAATAACGACCGTGTATTGGATGTATATCAGCTAATTGACGGTACCATAGTGGTGGGTACAGTGTCGGGGATTAATTTGCTAGACCCCGTGAGTTTAGACTTTGAGAACATCGAGCATCAACCCGATAATGTCGATAGCTTGTCGGCTTCAATGGCTTGGGCATTTTATCAAGATCCTATGGGATCACTCTGGGTAGGCACCCAAGGGGGCGGGTTAAATCAGTGGCAGCCACAAGATATGGCTGCATTGAACAACCATTTTACCCACTACGACAGTTTCAGTGGCCTGCCCAGCAGTCATATTTACGCAATCCTGGATGATGACAAGGGTCACTTATGGTTAAGCAGTACTGCCGGTCTAACGCGATTAGAGCCCAAAACTGATGCAGTACGCAATTTCGATACCTCTGATGGCTTAAAAGACAGCGAGTTTAACTTTGGTGCTGGTTTTAAGGACAGCCAAGGTATGATGTATTTTGGCGGTAATTCTGGATTAGTGCGTTTTCACCCCGATGATATTAAAGATAGCCAATTTATACCGCCTGTTGTGTTGGTGCGTATCAAAAAACTCAATGAGCAGGTGTGGTTCGATGTGCCCTATCAAAAACTGCAAGAGTTAGTATTGGATTCCACCGACTACTTCATTTCCTTTGAATTCGCCGCCCTTGATTTTAAGGCTCCAGAGCAAAATGAATATCGCTACAAACTCGAAGGTTTAGATCCCAATTGGATAGAGTTGGAGCATAGTCGTTTAGCGACCTTTACCAATTTACCCGTAGGGGACTATGTACTTAAAGTGCAAGCGAGTAATAACCAGGGGCTGTGGAATACCCAGGGCATAAACTTGCCCATACGCATGTTGCCCCCTTATTGGAGAACATGGTGGGCATATAGCCTCTACACCCTTGTGGTTATGTTGTTAGTACTGAATATCATTTGGCGATACCGCCAAAGACGTTTGTTAGCAATTGAACGCTTGATAGAGCTAGAAGACAAGGTCAAAGAGCGCACCACCGAATTACGTCAGGCAAATGAACAACTTGGGCTGAGTATGCAAGATACCCAAAAAGCCCGCGAACTTGCTGAGCAAGCGAGTAAAGAAAAGAGCGACTTCTTAGCCATTATGAGCCATGAAATTCGTACCCCAATGAACGGTGTGCTCGGGATGACCGAAGTGTTATTAAGCTCAGATCTTCAACCTAAGCAACAACGCATTGCTCAGATTGTTTACCGCTCTGGGCGATTATTACTCGATTTGTTAAACAATATTTTAGATTTTTCAAAGTTAGAGGCGGGCAAAGCCACATTAGAGTCGGTACCCGTCGATTTAGAAGCACTGCTTGAAGATGTGTGCGATTTGTTTGGTGAGGCGGCCTATAACAAAGGCCTGCACATAAACCCTATTCTCTCAGCGGAGACACTACCTTTGGTTTACGGCGATCCTGCCAAGTTGCGTCAGATAATTGCCAACCTGACCAGTAATGCCATTAAGTTTACTGAGCAAGGCGAAGTTAATCTCAGTATAAAACGCGTGCCTTGTTATAATTTTCAGGTTAATAATACCTACACTGCCTATCAATACAGTGGTTTTGTATTTTGTGTGCAAGACAGCGGAATAGGTATGGCAACGGATCGTCAACAAAAGGTATTCGAAATGTTTACCCAAGCAGATGCATCCACCACCCGAAAGTACGGAGGCACAGGACTAGGCTTAGCTATCTGTAAGCAGTTAACCACCTTGATGGGGGGCAGGTTAGTAGTGCAATCCGAAGTTGGCCAAGGCAGTCGTTTTAGCCTCGAATTAGACTTGGCCTTATCCGCATCTCCCTTCGTTCCGCTAACAGCCATTGATGATTGCCCGATAGTACATTTGGTCAATTTAAACGGGGGACTGGGGCGCTCGATTGCCACCATGCTGGATAAGTTGAAGATAAAATGGTTACATGTTCAGCGGATTAATTCTGAACCGAAAAGGGCTAAACAGGGAATTTGGATCAGCTTGTCAGAATATGAATCATCGGTGCGAGAAGCCGGTATCCCTCAAGTAAATTGGATCTGTTTACAGGCGACATCTCAGTGGCAAGAACATGATAATCGAAATATCTTAACTCTTCCTGTGCATTTTAGTGGTCTGCAAAAGAGTCTTAATGTTGCCTTAGGTATTAAAAACGAACAGCAACCTTATGTGGAAGCATATTACCGTAATCTGCAGAAATTCAATGCCAATATTTTAGTCGCTGAAGACAGTCTGACCAACCAGCAAGTAGCCCAAAGCATGTTAGAACTGCTCGGCTGTGAGGTTTGGCTCGCTGACAATGGTGCTGAAGCCGTCGATCACGTTAATGTTCACAAACCTGATTTGGTATTAATGGATTGCCAGATGCCGATCATGGATGGTTATGCCGCGACCAAAGACATTCGTGAAAATTGGCCTGACATTCCTATTGTGGCCCTCACTGCAGGCATGGGAGATAACTTGCGCCAACAGTGCCTAGATGCAGGTATGAATGAGGTGATGTCTAAGCCCTTCTCTTTACAAGACTTAGAACGAACATTACAACGCTTTTTATCCTTAGCTCATCCCGGGCCAAAAGCACAGCCCATCACTGTTGAAAGTAAACAGCAAGGCGCAGAAAATGGATACTCATTCTCAGATAGCCAGTCTGATATTGTGTTATTAGACATGGCCACAGTGAATACCTTATTACGGATCACCCGCGATACGGGCAATCCTGTCTTTTGCCGTGTTTTAGATGTATTCACCCAAGAAGCCGAAAAATTGATTGCTCAGATTAACGAACAGGCAAGTCACGAAAATTGGGACTTAAGCGTCATTGCGGATATCGCCCATGCACTTAAATCCATGGCTGGCAACGTCGGTGCCAAAGCGCTATTCGAATTGTGTGGCGGTTTAGAAGACAAATTGAACAATAATCAACGGAGTGAGATTACCGCATTAACCCAAAATATTAGTGCTATCTATGAAATGAGTTGCGAGAAATTGGATACATTTAGAAATGTCATTTAAAATTAAAATTTTGGTGTGCGATGATGATCTCACCGCGCGGATTTTAATGAAGGAAACACTCACTAGCGACTCTATTGAAGTGCTTGAAGCTGAAAATGGCCAGCGCGCTGTGGAGATCTTTGAAAAATATCACCCAGCTCTGGTACTACTTGATGTATCTATGCCAAAAATGAATGGTTTTGACGTCTGTGAACATATTAGGGGCCATGAAAATGGCAAACATATTCCGATCATCATGGTAACTGGCTCTGACGACCTGGATTCTATTCACAAGTCCTATGCCGTTGGGGCAACAGACTTTATCGCTAAGCCCATTAAGTGGGAGATCTTGGGGCAGCGCGTTAAATATATACTGCGCGCCAGCCAAGCCTTTGAGGATTTGGTTACCCAAAAGCAAGCGCTTCATCAATTAGCTTTTTACGATTCCCATACTGGTCTGGCTAACCGTCAGTATTTGATGCAAGACTTGCCGCAGTTTTTATTAAGGGCAAAGCGTAACAACCATCAAGCGGCTATGTTGTTTATCGACCTCGACAGGTTCAAAAGAATCAACGACACAATGGGCCATAGCTACGGCGACAAATTATTGGGTAAGGTTGCACATCGCTTACAGGCCAATTTGTGTGACGGTGAATTGAGTCATCCTTACAAAGACATGCCAAACACCGACAAGGCCCAATTATCGAGTTTCGGAGGTGATAAGTTCACCATATTTCTATCACATTTAAACGACTCTAGCGAAACTATGCAAGTGGCGCAAAAGGTTATAAATAGTTTTAATCTACCATTTCAATTGGAAAAGTTCGAGGTGGTTATCACCCCAAGTATCGGTATTTCAGTCTTTCCTTACGACGGTGATAATGCCGATTTATTGCTCAAAAATTCAGAAACAGCCATGTATTTTGCTAAACAGTCAGGTCGCTGTTGTTACAAATTATATCAAGACTCAATGAATTCCAAAGCCGCTGCACGTCTGCTGCTGGAACAAGATCTCCGTCAAGCTCTTAAACATGGGGAAGTCATACCCTTTTACCAACCCCAAATTTGCGCCAAAAGTGGACGAATTGTTGGGGTTGAAGCACTTGCGCGCTGGTTCCCATCCCAAGGTGGTATGATCCCTCCAGACGACTTTATTCCTATCGCTGAGGAAACAGGCTTAATCAATGAACTGGGACGCCAAATGTTAGATTCAGGTTGCCATCAGGCTAAAAAATGGATGGATATGGGTACCCCGTTACGCGTCGCTATAAACGTGTCGGCCCATCAATTTAGGCAAGTAAATTTTACTGATATTGTGGCAGATGCACTGAAACAAAGTGGGTTGCCATCTTCCTTGCTTGAGTTGGAGTTGACTGAAACGGTCATCATGAGTGATGCCGAAGTCAATATTGCCCGCTTGGTCGAGTTGAAAAATTTAGGTGTGTCTCTCGCGGTTGATGATTTTGGTACCGGTTATTCTTCACTGAGTTATTTGAAACGCTTTCCAATCGACATTCTCAAGATTGACCGTTCGTTTATGTGTGACGAGCATTCATCAGCCGATGATCTTGCTATTGTTGACGCCATCCTGGCTCTGGCTGAAAGCTTAAAACTTGGCGTCATTGCCGAAGGAATTGAATCGTCAGGTCAGATTTCACTCCTCAAAAATACCCAAAAACTATTACTCCAAGGTTATTTATTTTCTCGCCCTGTTGCCGCTGAAGATATAGCAACTTTGTTAACCCAGAACTTTATTCACATGATCCCCGCATCATGAAGGAAACCTTCTTGGCGGACACTACCGAGCGTATTTTACTCTACGTTGACGATGAGCATAGCTCGTTTGTTGCCAAGTTACAGGCTACGTTAACAGGGGGGGCTTTTCATTTTGAGATCAGAACACTGGATATCAATCCTCCATGCAATCATGAGTTGCAACCTTTGTTACTGATTGCTTGCAGTAGTGTTGCCCACGCTACTTCTCTTTCTGATAAATATGGCTTACTCAGTCGGCAAGTGTATTGGTTACTTGAAAAAACAAAACATTTGCCCTCTGAATTAACCTTGTACGGCCATTGGTTTATCGATTGGCGGTCAGCTGAGCCGTTACAGGCTATTTTATCTTTGTTAAAACAACACAGTAATGCACTGCAGGCCAAGCCGGGACTAGAGCATAAACTCGCCTTGTTATCCGATAGCCTAGGCGAGCTATCATTAACCTTAAGTGCACAGGGCAAGATTATTAAACTCAATCCTGAGTTGTTAACCTTGATGGGAGTGGGAGTGTCGGTGGAAGCCATTGAAGGGCAAGATTGGCTCTCTTGTCTGCATATTCCTTCAAGTAAGGCAAAACACCGAATGCAGCAGATTTTGGCAGATGTCAATCCCACACAGTCGATGACTCAGTTTCCGCCTTTTCCCATCCAGTTAGACAACAAGGTGATTATGGCTGATGGTTTTATTGGACCGCTGCATAATGACGAAACCTTGCTTATTTTACGCCAAATAAGCAGCGTGCCTAGTCAAAAATGGTCTGAACAACAGAATGAGCAAGGCATGCCAGTAACCTTTTTGCTGGTTAGCCCTGATGATTTTTCTGAAGTGATTTCTCAGCATGGTCTAGAGTTGGGTGATATAGTACTCAATGAAATAATGCAAAGTATGTGCAATATGTTGCGTTTGGATGATTTTGCCAGTCGTTATAGCGGCGATGTTTTTGCCGCACATTTAGCCAATACAAACGAACAACAAGGGCAGGTTTTGGCTGCACGTATGCTGCAAATGCTTCATAAACAGACATTCTCGCAGAAGAAAATCAAATTGGAATTCAGTTTTGGTTTGGCCACGCTCGATACCGAAGCACAATGGGGTGAGCAATCACCTGTGGAATTATTTCATCGAGCGAATAACGCGCTCCAGTCAGCTCGAGGCATTGGTGGTGGGGATCTGCTGAGTTGGGAACCTCGGTTCTATGCTAATACACCAGTTAACGTTGATCGTATGAGCGGCAAGTTTTCTGATGCACCGGAGAATGACTTCAGATTAATAACCTTGCAGTGGGATATTATTCGTTTAATTGGCAGCACCCACTCTATAGCAGTGTTTTCCAAACAAGTTTGCCAACTACTTACGCTCGGTTTACAAAGCGCATTTACTGGACTGTATTTGAAACAAAGTGCTGGCTTAACGCGTTTATCCGGCAGTGCCGCTAATGACGAGGTTGATGTTCAAAGGATCTATCACTGGGCCCAGGAAAACATTAGATTGGATAGTCTCGGTGAGCATATTATCTCCCCCCTTCGTCAGCTGACGTCCTTCTACTATAAAGTTATTCCGCTTACTACACGAGAACAATGTTTGGGGGTACTGTTACTTTGTTGGCATCCACACGATCAGCGCGTTGCAAAGCAGTGTTTGCAGCAGTTAGAGCAAGTGATCCCCAATCTTGCCGCGGCAATAGATCGGATAATGCTGCTGGAAAAAGACAAAAAGCGCCAAATTTTGGCCCAAAAACATCTGTCTGGGACTCATGAATTATTGTTTGAGTCACCGACCATGGACAGCTTGATGCAACAAGTAAAGTTAGTTGCACCTACAGATGCGTCGGTCCTTATTATCGGTGAAACAGGTACTGGTAAAGAGGTTATTGCCCAACAAATCTTTAAAGACAGTTTGCACCCTCACAAGCCATTTATTACCGTGGACTGCAGCACCATAGTTGAAAATCTCATCGAAAGTGAATTGTTTGGCCATATAAAAGGCGCTTTTACTGGAGCGATAAACCACCAGCCAGGGTTGATCGCTCAGGCAGAAGGTGGCACTTTATTTTTGGATGAAGTGAGTGAATTACCCTTAGCTATCCAATCAAAACTATTGCGTTTTGTGCAAGAAAAAACCTATGTTGCAGTGGGCGACCAACGTGTGCGTAAGGTAAATGTTAGGCTGATACTTGCCACCAACCGCAATTTACCCGCAGAAGTTGAGGCCGGACGATTCCGAGCGGATTTATATTATAGGATCAATGCCTTTACCCTAAATTTGCCCCCCCTTAATCAGCGCGCAGACGACCCTTTATTATTGGCTCGCCACTTTTTGGACCAATTTAGCCATCAGTATCATAAAGAGATTAGCGGTTTGTCCGATTTGGCTATCAGTAAGTTGCGGGCCTATTCGTGGCCGGGTAATGTGCGCGAATTACGAAATTGTATGATGCGTGCGGTGATACTTTGTTCAGGGGATGTTATCGAATCTGAACATTTGCAATTACAAGAGCTACATGAGGCCAATGATAGCGCTAAAAAGCATGTTAATGATAAGTCGCCTTTAACCTCTATTACTGCTGCGACTGATGATGATCTACATCAAATAGCAAGGGTGTTAAATGAAGTAGTGCTAGTGGCGAGCCAACAAGCGATAGTGCTCTGTGTCAATGTGTGGTTAGAGAAACTATGGCTGGAATTATGTTTAGTCAAATGGGGTAGCCTTTATAAAGTGGCGAAACAGTTAAATAAATCAGAGTCAACACTGCGAAGACGACACGCTAAACTTAGCGAAGTACAATTCAATCAACCACAAATTCAGGAATTGACCGTTCGCTGTAACGATATCTTGGCACAGCTAATAAACCGTCATGAAGTTGAAAATTTGTGGAATGGCATTGAAAAATCATTGTTTTTAGCAGTATTGAAACATGATTGTAGTCAACAGATAAAGGCTAAACTACTCGATGTCACTCAACCAACACTACGCAAAATAATCCAACAGGTGTAAGCCAGGCTTTCGTGACATTTTCACTCACCTTGGCTTAGAAGAAAGAGTGAGGGATCATAAGCCTTTTTGAGTGTCTGTAACACTTAGCGTCAAACTTATTAGTGGTAAAGTGTCGCTGCGTAATGACAATCGGCACGAGAGTGAATTTTATCGGGTGTATGGGCGCTATACAAAATCATCATTCGTCTAGCTAGATTCAAGGTAGGACGTTATCTATTTGAAGCGAGGATATGGTGTTATCTTATTAGCGGCCTGATTTGATCAAAAATGCCTCTGTACTACTAAAATAAACGAACTCATGTATGATATTCTAACCAATATGATCATTATATTCATCTTTATAAGTGTGCACTTAATAACAGCGCTTCACTTGAAAACTTATCGATGCAATTGTTGTTATACTTTGTGTAAGAGAAATAAAGCGCTTAAAACTATTTGTTTTATTGTTTCAATATTTATCACGTAGAAGAGAATTATGAATATAGTTAAAAATCATTCGAAAAAAGTATTATTGTCTTTAGTGTTTGGCGGTTTGTTCGCATGCAATGTTATGGCTAATCATAACCCAAACAGCCCAAAGCCAGTAAATCTTGGAAGTGCGGGTACCTTTACTATATTGACCAAAACGGGTATTACTGACGTTTATCCTTCAGTAGTGACTGGTGATGTAGGAACAAGCCCAATTACTGGCGCTGCTTTACTGCTTAAATGTACCGAAGTAAACGGAAATATTTACACAGTCGATGCTGCGGGTCCTTTACCTTGTGCCAGCAGTTCACCAAATACATTAACGTCTGCGATAAGTGATATGGAATTGGCATACGAAGACGCAGCAAGTCGCGTCTCACCTAATGCAACTGAGCTTGGAGCCGGTGAAATTGGTGGCCTAACGCTGATCCCTGGGCTCTATAAGTGGACGAGTAACCTTAGTATTTCAACGACGTTGACACTTGATGGTGGCCCTGATGATGTCTGGATTTTTCAGGTTTCAGGCACCTTATTACAAGCGTCAAATGTTGAGATAAAATTACAAGGCGGTGCTTTAGCCAAGAACGTTTTCTGGCAAGTGGCTGGTGGAGTAACCCTAGGCACTGGCGGGCATTTTGAAGGCATTGTGTTAAGTAAAACCTTGATTGCGATTCAGACAGGCACTTCGGTAACTGGAAGATTATTTGCACAAACAGCCGTTACCTTGCAGATGAACACGGTTACTGCACCTGTCAATGGCGGTCAGTACTCAGTCACTCTTCATTCAAAATGACAATGATTAAACACCGCATTTAAACTCTGCTGCAGTTCTTGAGCGCTAATGATATGTTGTCTACAATAGCGCCTTTTAATTCAGGTCATCACCCATTGTAAGTGGTTAAGTATCGCAATTTATTTGATTAAATTACAATGGGTGTTTTGTTTATTTTAGTTTGATTAGATTAGATGGAGTTATCAGCCAGATTTGGGCAATAGCTCGTTTTCATCGTCTGCAATATTGGTGTCATCCGTCAGTAAGCTTGAATAAACGCCGTTCATAGCCAGTAATTCCTGATGGTTGCCTTGTTCCACAATTTTGCCTTGGTTTAGCACCAAAATTTGATCGGAGTGACGAATAGTACTCAGGCGGTGAGCAATCGCGATAACGGTTTTTTCCTCAAACAAACGCCCAATTGCCTTTTGGATTAAACTTTCGGTAATCGAGTCCACTGAACTGGTGGCCTCATCCAACATCATTACTTGTCCGCCTTGGGCTACTGAGCGAGCAAATGAAATAAGCTGAGCTTGGCCTGCCGACAAGTTACTGCCGCTGTTTTTTAACTCAAATTGGTATTGACTCGGTAGTCCTAAAATAAAATCGTGAGCATAAACGTATTCTGCAGCGTCGACCACTGCGTCGTCACTGATTTCGTCGGCGCCAAGGGAAATATTAAAATGAATATTTTCCTCAAAAAGAAACACGTCTTGTTGCATCAGAGAAAACAAATGCAACATTGAATCTTTGGGAATACTCGACAACTCAATTCCATTCAAAAGAATGCTGCCTTCGTAATCCATGTACGCTTTACTCATGATGCGAATGACTGTCGACTTTCCTGAGCCTGTAGTGCCCACCAAAGCCAATTGCTCGCCCTTATTCAACGCGAAGGACACATCATCCAATACGTAAGGGCCAACGCCGCCGTAACGGAAACGCACATTTTTGAATTCGAGCGTCTCGAAATTAGCAAGCTTGTCTTTTAGCGTTTCAGCTGATAATAGCGTTTTCCCTTGTTCTTCAATCTCTTCCACAAAAAGTTCTTCTATGTGCTCAAAGGCCGCGAAAGAGCGCTGTATCGAGGCGATTTGTGAGGTGAAATCACGCAGTGGTACAAACACTTTTTCCAAGGTATTGATGAATGCAATCAATACGCCAAGGCTGACGGCTCCTGCAAGTACCTTACCTGAGCCAAACCAAATAATAAGGCCGATAGTGATAGTTGTGATACCCGTTATAATCGAAAACAAGGTGGCATCGTATTTATTGGTTTTTAATTGCGCACGCAAGAAATCTTCGGTGTAACTATGATACTTGGACTCGACCTCTTGTTCGGCGCCATATAACTGAACGGTTTTCACTCCCAACAAACACTCTTGCAGATAGCCTGTGCCTTTGGCCAAAGATGAGCGGGTGATGGTATACATTTCTCGCAGCCGATTACGAACATACTGGGTCAGCATCAACACCGGAGGAAACACCAGCAAGACCAACAGGGCCAATTGCCAGTTGATAAAAAACATAAAGATCAGCACCGCTAACGTATTGATGGAGTCTTTCACCAAACTCAACACACCCAGTACGAAAGATTCGCCAATGACTTCAAGATCGCTGGTCAATCGTGACAACGTAACGCCCGTGGGCGTTTTGTCATAATAGGTTCTAGGCAGTTGCAAAATGCGCTGAAACAAGGCCATACGCATATCGAAAACAGCCTTCTGTCCCGTTAAGCGCAAGCAATAGGTGTAGATGGCATCGGCAATGTAATTGAAAACCAATACCACCAACATAATAGCAATCAGCCACATCATTCCATCGTATTTACCGGGTGTGAGGTGGTCATCAATCACTTGGATAATCAGCCAGGGGAACAACAAGTTGGCAGCCACTGATATCGGCATCATAAGCAAGCCAATTATGGCAGTCTTTTTGTAGTGTGATGCATACTCAAAGAAATGTTTGAGGTGTTGAAAATCTGGAGATTTAATCATGCGGGACTCTCCGACTCATGTTGCTGTAATTCCCAAGTCTCGCGGTAATAGTTTGACGACTTAAGTAGTTGGGCGTGAGTACCACGGGCGATGATTTCACCCTGTTCCAAGACCAGAATTTTGTCCATGTACTCCAGCGCGCTGACTCGGTGAGACACCACCAACAAACTCTGCCCCTGAATGCGATTAAATACCCCTTTTAGAATGGTTCGCTCGGTTTCGTAATCCACCGCCGATAACACATTGTCCATAATGATAAGGTCGCTGGGTGTGAGCAGAGCCCGGGCGATACTCAGACGTTGCTTTTGCCCACCCGATAGCATGATACCTTTTTCACCTACCAAAGTTTGGTCGCCGGCGCCAAATCGCTGCACATCTTCGCTTAACTGGCTGAGTTTGAGTACTTGATCCACGTCGAGAGCACCTGCGACTTGAACTTGTTGTTTGGCTCCAAATTTCACATTTTCAGAAATCGTATCGGAAAACAGAAAAGGGTCTTGGGTTATGGTGCGCACATAGCTGCGCCAATCTTGACGAGACATCTGCGTTATATCTTTGCCTCCCCAAAAAATGTGTCCTGATCCTAGAGACAAGTGATGATTCAAACAATTCACCAAGGTACTTTTACCTGAACCAATGCTGCCTAAAACACCCACTTTTTCGCCGGCTTCAATTGAAAAACTGAGATCCTTTAGCACCATTTCACTGGATTCACCTTTAGCGACTGGGTAGCGGTAACTGAGGTTTTGTACCAAAAGTGTTGATTTTCGTAACGTAGATTTTTCATCCTCGCTCATTCTCAACGTATCTGTGCTTGGCACCTCGTTATTGAGAATGCTCTGCACACTATCAATACTGATCATGCCCATTTGATAAACCGTGGCAATTCGACCCAAGTGCATTAGCGGTAAAGCTAGGAGAACGGAGTAGGACAAAAAGGCGGTAATTTCGCCAATCGACAGCTTTGCCTGCAAAAGATAATAACCACCCAGTCCCAAAATCAGCACTTTCATGAAATGGTTGGCGTAATCCAGAATAGGCATAAAGAAGGTTTGGATTTTGGCTATTTGCATCGTGCAATCAAAGAGACGGGCATTGACCTGATCAACTTCGTTGGTGACCCACTCACCCATCTGTTGATTTTTAATCAAGTCGATGCCCGACAAATAGTTCATCAATTGTTCGGACAAATTCTGCAAACGTATTAATCGCTGTGCATGTAAGGCTCGTAACTTTCTAAAACCAAGCCAGAAAATGACAGAGGCAATCACGATGGGGATCGCAGAGTACATAGTGAGTTGTGGAGAAATTCTCCACATCCAAATCGGCGTTAAAGACAGTGCAAATAAAATATTAAACAGCTGTAAAAAACCAATGCCGTAAAAGAGGCGAATACCATTTAGGTCATTATTGATAATGGATATCAATTTTCCGGACGCATATTGCTCGTGAAAGGTTGAAGGCAGACGATTTAAACGATGAAACAAATCATTTTTTAAGGCCGCTTCGGTAATTCGACCTGGGTTTAACGAAAACATTCGAGACAGAATACGGATCACCACCATGACCACGGACAGCGCAATCACCCACTGTACGTTTTCAAGCAAACCCTCTTTTGACTCTGTCGTTGATTCGTTAAGTAAATCAACAGCAAGCTGGATGTAGCGCGGAATTTCCACTTGTAGATAATTCACTACAAAAATACATACTATCGCAAACATATAAGAATATTTGTTCAACAGTAAGTAGTGAATGATGAATTTTGATTTAGTCATTGCTATTCGAATCCTCGTTACAAATCGATGGATAACGTGCAAGGCAAGCGTCGATAATCAGCTGTCTTGGGTCTCCTTCTTTACTCAGTTGCTCAAGCAACCATTCAGGCAGACGGATGGGTTGAGTTCTTACGCCAGGCTTGCGACCGCAACCGCTGCGTTTACCTCCATGATCACGGCAAATTTCGTTAGACTCATTGTGCATTTCATTCGCTTTTAGAGAGATAAGTATAGCTTCTTGATAAGTGTACGCTTTTCAAGGTGTTATTACGAGTGAAATCACTAATATACCCATTGTAAATATTTTAAATGACTCCTAAATTTAGGAGTCTCAGTAATTTTCGATGGGTGTCTTTGTAATTTCTTTGTAATTTCTTCTACGTAACGTCTGAATATTTTCTTTATTTTTTATAAGCTCTTGTTACATATCTTTCTTTGGAGGTTTTGATACAAAGTGGTACTTATAAGAGCTATCTAATCTCCCCACTGCTTTAATGTTGGAATAGTATAGGAATAAACAAATACAATGCCGATTAATCACTATGTTATTAAAGCCAGAATAAAAAAAACGATAAATAAAAATCGGCGGAAATTGTCGATGCTCTGTTTCATGTGCCTGATTTTTTTGATTGGTTGCCAAATGAATAAAGGCAATCTATCTCATTTTGATAACAGCATAGATTTAAGCAATGATCAGGATCAAATTATTTTATTACATGGCATGTATCGCAGTGCTGATGCTATGCAGCCACTCGAAACATTCTTTCGCAATGAGGGCTATCAGGTAACCAATATCAGTTACCCGTCTACAAAATATGACATTGAAACTTTGGTTAGGGATTACCTGCATCCTGCTGTTCAAAAGGCAAAGAGAAAAGGTATGCAAAAAATCCACTTTGTTACTCATTCCATGGGCGGTATTTTAGTTCGCTATTATCTTAAAAATCATCCATTGGAAGGCCTAGGAAAAGTGGTGATGATCGCACCACCAAATCAAGGAACAGAACTGGCCGAACTGTTTGCCGATTCATCCTGGATAGATACAAATACCGGTCCCGCTAAACTGCAACTCAGTGCCCAGCAAGACAGTTGGGTTAACCAACTAGGCCCAGTAAATTTTGCAGTAGGTATAATAGCCGGTAATTATAATTCCAATTTACTCACTGCTTGGCTGCTACCAGGTGAAGACGATGGGGTAGTATCCGTTGAAAGTACCAAGGTGAAGAATATGCAAGACTTTATGATCGTAAACGAAAAACACTTCAGACTGCGAGGAAATATAACGGTGCTACATCAAGCCGCTTACTTTCTGAAACACTCGATGTTTTATCGCTCTTCCTCTGATTTTGGGACTTAATATTTACTTAGATAACCATTATAAATATTATCAAATGACTCCTAATGTTTTATTAAATGAATATGTGTGTCTTGGTAATTGATAAGTTCTGTAGATTTTTACCTGTGGTTTATTTTAACAGTCATTAGCGAGTTGGGACGAACCCAAACCCAACTAAAGACGACAATTGCACCAAATGCAGTATAAACAACCACAAAAACCCAGTCTGGGGCCTGATAATACAGCAAGGTTGATAGCCAATGAGAAATAAAAGATCCTACATAAACTGCTTCGCCTGCCTTTTCGCGTAACATCATTTCCCAGATAGTAAGAGGGCAAATAACGCCGAGCCAAGACTGCACAACTACTATTCCTATGCCAACCAAGTGAGCTACACGCAACCATGGCCAGCGCACCCATTGCCACTGCTGTACTTTACCAATAAAAATTAACAGAAGCCCTACAACCACAAAAACAACGAACAGCACATGAATGATTAGCAATATATCTGCTGCTAATACGTATAAAAATGTAACGTTCATTAGTGCACCATAATTTGTTGAATACCTTCAATTCTGGTCTTCATTGGCATACCGTCAAGGAAAGATGTAACTCTTTCATAATGATCTTCAGACTGTAAAATATTATTATGACCAGCCTGCTCAAATACTATCATTGTCACATTCTTTTGCTCTTTTTCATTTCTTTTTTTACTTCCTAACGCATCAACTAATTTCTGCGAGTGACTAAGAGGGATTATCCTATCTTTACCTCCCGCTAACACCAATACTGGTGCCGATACCTTATTGGCGAGTCCGACTGAATTATATTGGTCTTTTAGCAATAGCGGAATTGGAAACATAGGAAACTGCTTTTTCGCGATTGCCAATATACTATCGTAGGGTGTGATAAGGACGACCTGGCTCACTGCTCGATTAGCTGCTAGATACATGGCTATCCCAGAGCCTAAGCTTCTTCCTATTATCGCTATATTTTTATGCGCAGGTGAAACGTTGTCAAATATGGCTGTTGCATCGGAGAATAATCCTGCTTCCGTTGGCTCACCTGAGCTGCCTCCATAGCCACGATAATTGACTAAATAGATTGTCCTATTGGGGAAGGTGATAGAAAATTTTAATGCATTGTGAATAACCGCTTCAGCATTGCCACCAAAGTAAATTAAGGCGTTTTCATTACCTCTGTTAAGCACAATAACTTGTATATTTACATCATCGTTTTCAAGCGTGATTTGTTCAAAATTGTGTTCATATTCGACGGTGGGTAAGTAAATAAATGCTCGTTGAAAGACGAACAGTAAAGCAGCGCAGACTAGGTAAATTCCTACTAATAACAAAACAAAATTGAAAAGTTTACTTTTTCGCATTGTTGGGATCTCTGTAAAATATTTACCAAGACACCTATTGTAAATATGGTCAATTTCGCAATCTATTTGAATGAATTACGATGGGTGTCTCGTTAATTGTTGCAATGTGTAATCGTTATTATTGATGGGTCATTTAACAAATGCTTTTTGCAAAATCCCAATAAATTCTGGGAAAGACTCTTCAGCTTGAGTATCGACTATTTTTGAAATCGGATCGTTGCTCATGGTGTTCCACCATCCTTGTAATTTTGGTGCTTTTTCCATGAAGTCTACTTCAAATATTTTTTCCCCAACCATTACGCCGGTTTTAAGACTGTATCGAACTACAAGATCAGCTTGCGTGCAAGTTTCGCCCATCAAATAAGGACTAAATGCGGCCATCTTTTCTAGAGATGCAAACGCCTTAATAAGTATCGGTAACATGAGTGCTCGGTTTGATTCAGATTTTGGTACGCCCATAAGTATTTCAGGCAAAAACCGTCTTCCCGATAATTCCACATACAGTTCAGCAATTCGCATCAATTCAAAACTTTTTGCTCTTTGGAATGCATCGCTGGGTAGGATTGGCTTATCTGGGTAGTTGCACTCAAGATAGTCAAGAATGGCAGTGGTTTCTGATAAAAAACCGTGTTCTGTGCCAATACAGGGCACTTTGCCCATAGGGCTTTTTTCCAAATATGATGGATGCCCGGGGTAAGTACGTTCTTCGTTAAAATCAATGCCTTTAATTAATAAGGCATGTTTTATTAAACCGTAATAGTTGCTTGCGGGAAAGCCATATAAAGTGATCATATTTTTATATTCCATCGTTTTAGGCACATTTGGGTGATGATTAGCTTCTCACAAGGCATGTTGTAAACATAGGCTGATGACACAAAACACTGCTCTAGCTCCTCTAATATTTAATTCGTCACAGAACTTAGGGTATTGGAGCGAATGGAAGATTTGACTAACAATTTTCAGTAGTAACAATTTACAACGATACCCATTGTAAATATGGTCAAATGACAAGCCATATTTGATTAAATTACGCTGGGTATCTCATTAATTGTTAATTCACTAAAGTAGTACCACCGTCAACTGGAATAATTTGTCCAGTGATGAATGCGCCTGCCTGACTGGCCAACATAATAGCAACACCAGCGATATCGCTTGGCTCACCCCAACGTCTCATGGGAATGGTTTGAAGTTCCTCTTCAAAAGCGGCTTGGTCTGTACTTAAAAACTCGGTCATCTTTGAGTAAAAACGCCCTGGCGCAATGGCATTGACACGAATATGTGACGCTGCCAGCTCAGTTGCTAATACTCGTGTAACCTGATGAATGGCTGATTTTGATACGGCATAACTAAAAGTATCCAAGCCATTGCCCAAGATCCCAGCAATGGAACCTATATTTATAACAGTAGAAGTGTTTTTTGCATCGGCATTTTTAGCTAGAAGAGGGGTTAATGCTTGAGTTAAGAAAAATGGGCTCTTAACATTGATGTCCATAACCTTGTCCCAACCACTTTCAGGAAACTGACCAAAAGGTGCTCCCCATGCCGTTCCAGCGTTGTTTACCAATACATCAATATGATCTTCACGTTTGTTAATTTCCTGAACTAACTGGCTTAACCCTTCGCTAGTGGAAGCATCGCCAGGCAAAGCAATACATTCGCCAAATTTGCTTAGCTCTTCAGCTGCAGCGATGCAGGCTTGAGCTTTACGGCCGGTGATGTAAACACGTTTTGCCCCTGCTTCGAGAAAGCCTTGGGCCATAAAGGCACCTAAACCACGATAACCACCGGTAATAACACAGATTTTTTCTTGCATAGAAAATAGATTTTTAAACATTTAGTTCTCCTTTTAAAGTATTTGAACAATTTATCAAAGAAATCACATTGAAGAATATTTTTTAGAATGATGATCAATAAATATGTGGGATCAGTTTAGTTGTACAAAACGCTTAACAATCCATCCGTTGTGAATATAGTAAAATAACTCTAAGTGTATGATTATATTATAATAAATTTCCATGTGATTTGACGCGTCAGCAACCTTTCATATGCTATTACGTCGCTTCGGGCGGTGTGAATTTGATTTGGGGGCAGTAGTTATGGCACTGATATCTAGCTTTGAATGGGGTAATCTTTTATAAAGAAAACGTTTGGATTATCTAAAATTGCTGCGAATAGAAAATGTAGAGTGCTGATTCAAGCTGGGCACTCATAGACATCCGAGATACAAATATTAACATACAGATATGGGAGAGACTTTTTGGAACTACAAGATAAAATTATTGTAATCACTGGTGCCGGCAGCGGTATTGGCCGAGCCTTAGCCGTTCGCTTTCACGCTGAAGGGGCTAAGAAAATTGTTGCTGTCGATATAAATCTAAGTAACGCTCAAGACACAGCTGACATGGTGAATGGTGTTGCCATGATGGCCGATGTTGCTAAAGAAGATGATATCTGCCGCGTGGTTGAAGAGACTGAAGCCAATGTGGGCGCCATCGACCTGTTTTGCTCCAATGCCGGGGTGGCCATAGGTGAGAGTATCGATTCCCCAAACAATCAATGGCAAGCAAGTTGGGATATTAATGTTATGTCTCATGTCTACGCCGCACGTCACTTAGTGCCGCGCATGGTAGCAAGAGGAGGTGGTTATTTTTTAAATACCTCATCGGCTGCAGGCTTGCTCAATCAGATTGGTGGCGCTGCTTATGGTGTTACCAAACACGCCGCAGTTGGTTTTGGTGAGTGGTTGGCTATTCATCATAAACACGAAGGAATTAATGTGTCTATGTTGTGTCCCCAAGCAGTGCGCACTCCTATGACCGCAGTGGATAACGATGCTATCGCGGCAGCCGCGAGCAATGGCATGATTGAGCCAGAAGAGCTTGCTAATTGTGTTGTGGAAGAACTACGCAAAGAGAGTTTCTTGATACTGCCTCACGCCATTGTGCAGGAATATATGCGCAACAAAACGACTAACTACGATCGTTGGATTGGCGGTATGAATAAACTGATGCGCCACATTATGGGGATAGGAAAATAAAGTTGTTTAAGCTGATTATGTAATAGATTTTGCAGATCTGCACCAGAGCAGAAAAATCAACCATGCTTTTCAAGCGTTATGAACGAATATATGCATGCGCACATTCAATATAAATTAAAGTCAGTTAAAAAATAAAGGAATTAAAATGAGTTTTTCATCCAAGGTATTAAGCATCGAAAAACAAGGGCAGGTAGGCATCGTTTGGTTAGACCGTGAGGCCAAATACAATGCACTGTCTACTGAATTGTGGTCAGCCATTCCCCACGCCCTTGATGCACTGTGTGAAGATGGCGAGTTAGGTGCGATAATTCTCGCCGGTCGCGGTAAACACTTCTGCGCTGGTATCGACCTAGTAGAAGACGGTCTAAGTGAACATAAAAATGCGAAGGCCCGATCTAAAGCCGAATCTAATATTCAGCAGCTAGCCAATACTCAAAAGTTTCAGGCTGCGATTACTGCCTTAGCCGACTGTGCAGTGCCAGTTGTAGCGGTAGTCCAGGGCTTCTGTCTTGGGGCTGGTGTTGATTTGATCACAGCCTGTGATATTCGCATAGCCAGTGCATGTTCTGTATTTAGCGTACGTGAAACACGCTTGGGTCTGGTTGCCGACGTGGGCACCTTGCAGCGCCTACCTAAAATACTTAATGCGGGTCATGTTGCCGAGCTAGCCTACACCGGTAAAGATATCAAAGCCGATCGCGCCGAGAAGATTGGTTTGGTTAACGATGTTTACGAGTCTGCAGAAGCTACTATGGCAGCAGGTATGACTCTTGCCAATGAAATCGCTGCTAACTCACCCATGGCAGTGCGCGGTACCAAGTTTATTTTGCGTAAGTCAGAGAACATGACCGACGAGCAGAGCTTAATGTTGAATGGTATGTTCACTATGATGACGAGTTTGCAGTCGAATGATTTGCAAGAGGGCATAAAAGCCTTTTCAGAGCGCCGAGCGCCGAGGTTTACAGGTAGTTAAATTAAGTTGATTTGGAGATTGAGCTCTTAAGACGACGGTTAAGTATTAGCTTCCAGAAGTCAATATATCCTTCGCTTAAAGCTTTGATAGTAGCGTGATGAGGGCAATTTATTGTTGGGGTTTGTTTCATACTATAAAACAGGAATAATGCTTTATTCAATGATTAGTGACTGGGCCAAACAAAAAATAAGAACCGAAACTTTAAATTGTTTACTGACTAGACATGGTCTAGCCATGTCCATAATTGAGTATAAGTTCCCTGAAAACCTGATCTTAGCAACTTAATTTATGACGTTGATAATGGCACACGCTAAGGTCTCAGATTAAAATGATGTTAAATTATATCGCTGGCGATCTATATCAAGTTCACAACTAATAAACAGTGATAAAGTAAAGGGAATTACTTTTCTTATCAGGCTGTTTTTATGCAACTCGTAAAGTCTCAATTCAGTAATAATATTGATTGGCATAGCCTTCTAAATTCAGGTGATAGGGTATTTATTGGCTCAAACGCAGCGGTACCTAATGCGCTAATAGATAGCCTTATCGAAGATGGAAAAGGCTTAAACGATATCGAAGTTACCCATATAAGCACTTTATCAGACGACAAGTGGGCTTTACCTGAGTACGCTTCAAGATTCAAAGTTAATACTTTTTTTATTCACGGCAAGCTTATTCGAAAAGCGGTGGAAGAAGGTCGTGCAGACTACACGCCTTGTTTCTTATCTGAAGTGTCTGGTTTGTTCAGCGATGACATATTACCCCTAGATGCCGCTTTAATTATGGTCTCGGCACCCGACGAATTAGGCTTTTGTTCATTGGGTGTATCGGTCGATGTGGTGATGTCGGCAGCGCGCGCAGCAAAACATATTATTGCACAAGTCAATCCGCTGATGCCGAGAACCTGTGGGCACTCATTTCTGCATATAAGTGAATTTAGTGCATGTATTGAACATCAACAAATCTTGCCTGAAGTTGCCGTACCTGAAGCAACAAAAATAATCGATCGAATTGGTCAATATGTAGCAATGTTAGTCGAAGACGGCGCAACCTTACAATTAGGTATTGGTAAAATTCCCGATGCAGTAACTCGGTATCTGCAGCATCATAAAAATCTAGGCGTTCATTCGGAAATGATCAGCGACGGAGTGGTCGATTTAATTCAGAATGGTATTGTGAACAATAGGTACAAAACATTTCATCCAGGTAAAACGGTAGTCAGTTTTTGTTTCGGTACTCAAAAATTATATGATTTTGTTGATATGAATCCCCATGTCGAATTTTATCCTTCTTCTTATGTGAATAAACCCGCCAACATTGCGAAAAATGACAATATGGTAGCAATCAATAGCGCACTAGAAGTCGACTTAAGTGGACAAGTGGTATCGGACTCAATCGGGGATCATTTTTATAGTGGCATAGGGGGGCAGGTAGATTTTGTAACTGGTGCCTCGAAAAGCAAAAACGGCAAACCTATTATTGCTTTGCCTTCAACCGCCAGAAACGGCGAAGTATCGCGCATAGTAGCATCCCTAACTGAAGGTTCTGGCGTAGTAACATCAAGGGGTAATGTGCACTATGTTGTAACCGAGTTTGGTATAGCAAGCCTCCAAGGCAAGAGTGTGCGCGAACGTGCGCTTGAATTAATTCGTGTTGCGCATCCTAAGTTCAGAGATGAATTATTGGCGCAAATTAGAAAAAAATATTGGGTTCCCGATTACCAAAAAAATACGCCAACTGATATTCCTGAATTAGGTGATATGCAGCTTTTACGTTTAGCCATGTCTGAGACGTTTTATTTACGACCACTCAATCCATCTGACGAGCGCCGCTTGCAAGAGTTCTTTTATTCACACACCAAAGAAACGATTAATATGCGCTATAACTATACGCCTGGTCAAATGACGCGGGAAAAATCCTGTGATCTGGTTAGCGTAGATCAAAGTGAAGATGTGGCGTTAACCATTGTGCGACAAGAAGGGTCGAAAGTGCGTATAGAAGCGGTAGGACGTTATTATTTAATCCCTCAACAAAACTCGTGTGAAGTAGCGTTTGTAACACGAGAAACTAATCAAGGCCAAGGCATGGCTAAGCGACTATTACAAACCATGATCGATATTGCCAAAAAGCGAGGCATTAAAACAATGTTTGCGTTAGTAAAAAGCAATAATAAAGCGATGATTTCAGTGTTTGAACAGTTCGGTTTTGTGCGTTCATTAAATTCTGATTTACAGGAAATGGAGCTAACTAAATACTTCACCACTGATAAAGAATCGATTCAAATCGAGACTGCACAAGGAGAATCAAAATGACTGTGACTATTATAGGTAGCCCTTATTGCCATTTACATGACATGGGCGACGAGCATCCTGAACAGCCATCACGCATGCACAAGATTAATGACCAAATAATTGCATCTGGGCTTGAGTATGTACTGCACTTTGCTGATGCTACACCTGTCAAATTGTCATCATTAGAGTGCGCACATGACAAAGCTTTTGTACAAAGTGTATTTGATCGAGCACCGAAAGAAGGTGGTGATAGGGTCTGGATAGACGATGATACCATTATGATGGATAAAAGCTTAAACGCGGCCTTGCATGCTGCAGGTGCAGTTACTGATGCTGTCGATTTGGTGCTGGCAGATAAATCAAAAAGTGTGTTTTGTTCAGTGCGACCACCTGGGCATCACGCTGGTCGTGCAAGTTCATCTGGCTTTTGCATTTTTAATAATATTGCTGTGGGTGCAATGCATGCTCTTGACGTTCATGGTTTAGAGCGTGTTGCTATTATCGATTTTGATGTTCATCACGGTAACGGCACCCAAAACATTGTCAAAGACGATGACCGCGTTCTATTTTGTTCATCCTTTCAACACCCATTTTATCCTTTTACTGGCGATGAGCCTTGCAGGAAAGGCATTGTTAACGTACCCATTCCTGCTGGTACTTCGGGCAGCGAATATTGTGAAATGGTAAAGCCTTGGTTCAAAGCAGTAGACGAATTTAAGCCTCAACTTATTTTTATATCCGCTGGTTTTGACGGCCATGCTGAAGACGAACTCGGGCAGCTGCGTTTAGTCGAAAAGGACTACATATGGATAACAGAGCAAATTAAGGCACTAGCTGAAAAACACTGCGATGGCAAAATAATCTCTGTGTTAGAGGGCGGCTATGCATTAAGCGCTCTTGCTCGAAGTGTTGTAGCACATATAAAGGTGCTTGCTAACTAGTACATTATTTTAAAGCATTATTAGTCAATTCTCGGTGCCATTACTCTTAAAAAAGTTTGATACAATCGAAATCAATACTGGCATCACATCTACTTTGAGAGTCAGCTTAACAGCAGACTCTCAAATTAAATCTTCTCAAATATCTGATCGAATTATATTGGGTGTTGATACAATTATTATTGAGAGCTACATATTTTTATACTTCAATAGTGTTTAAATAGTGAATAATTCAGTTCAAACAAAAGTAGGTACTGCGATTTTGGAGGCTGTTGTTAATCAATTAAAAGCTAACGACCCTCCGAAAGTAAGTTTCGTATGCCCAAAACAACAACGCTATTTCTATTAACTACCTAAATACATGTCAAAACTAAGCCTCTTTTAGACCAGAACAACTAATATACGAGCTGGAACAAGAATAAGACAAGACCTTATGCTGCTGTGCAACATTAAAAAACAGTCGTGCGTTGACATTACGCCAGCGGCAATAAACATATCGTTAATTGTGGTGAAATCGATTAGTGTTTTCAGTTAGCGGATTGTTTACATATCGAATTGAAGGTTGTTGTTAAAAGATATTCGCCAAGCGACCAAGTAAGGTTAGTACTTGGCTTTAATTTCTTTTTGCATACATAAATTTATTAAAGGGCTGCCTGTTATTGAAGATAAATAGGGCAGGCCAATAGGTTAGTGAAAACAAAAATGGTGATGAAAAGTTAAATTGATTATTTTATTCCTGACCTGTTTATTTAAGGTTACATATTCATAATATTTAATGCCTATTCCAGTTTCTCAGTATTGAGTGACGGGCAATGAAATTCTGCAAGGGTTTCGTTTTCATCTGCACTATTTCCATTGACACTATAAAGATGAACATCGAAACCCCAAAGTCGATGTACATGTTTAAGGACGTTTTCAGTATTATTTGCCAAAGGCGTGTGCTGATTGGGTATATGTCGAAGCGTTAAAGAACGGTCCCCCCTTAAATCCACGTCCCAAATTTGAATGTTTGGTTCCTGCATACTCAAATTGTATTGCAGTGATAGCTGTTCTCGTACATATCGATAACCACTTTCGTCATGTATAGCGGTGATGTGATAGTGCTCTGCTTGATAGTCATCTTCAATCGAGAAAAGTTTGAGGTCACGAATGACTTTTGGGGAGAGATATTGAAGTATGAAGCTTTCATCTTTAAAATTCCGCATGGCGAAGTCTAATGTTTCTATCCAGTCTGAGCCTGCGATATCTGGGAACCATTGCTTATCTTCATCCGTTGGCGACTCACATATGCGGCGTAAGTCCTGAAACATTGAAAAGCCTAAGGCATATGGATTGATACCACTAAACCATTTACTGTCAAAGGGAGGCTGATATACAACAGCTGTATGCGATGTTAAAAACTCTATAATAAAGCCTTCATCGACCAGTTTTCTATCATAAAGTGTATTCATAATGGTGAAGTGCCAAAAGGTTGCCCATCCTTCATTCATTACCTGCGTTTGCCGTTGAGGATAAAAATACTGGGCTATTTTGCGAACAATGCGAATAACCTCACGTTGCCACGGCTCCAGAAGTGGCGAATTCTTCTCAAAGAAGTAAAGTAAATTCTCTTGAGGTTCATCAGGAAATTGTGTGTGAACAACGTCATGTTCATTATCAGGGTGTAAAGGTATGGTTTGCCAGAGTTCATTCACTTGTTGCTGCATGTATATCTCACGTTCCACTTGGCGTTTTGACTCTTCCTCGGCTGAGATGTTTGGAGGGCGTTTATAACGATCTACGCCGTATTTCATGAGTGCATGGCAAGAGTCTAAAATATTTTCTACTTCATTAATCCCATGACGTTCTTCACATTTTGAAATATAGTTCTTCGCGAACACTAAATAATCAATAATTGCGCTAGCATCTGTCCATGTTTTAAATAAATAATTTCCTTTAAAAAAAGAATTGTGTCCATAGGCCGCATGGGCAATTACTAAGGCTTGCATCATCATGGTGTTTTCTTCCATAAGATAGGCGATACAAGGATCAGAGTTAATCACGATTTCATATGCCAGTCCCATTTGGCCTCGTTTATAGTTTTGTTGGCTGTTCAAAAACTGTTTGCCAAATGACCAGTGATTGTAACCCAAAGGCATACCAACAGATGAGTATGCATCTAACATTTGTTCCGAACTTATGATTTCAATTTGATTTTGATACGTATCCAGTTTGTATTCTTTAGCGATTTTTGCAATAGCTTCATCGTACTTCTCGATTAGTTCAAAGGACCATTCAGAGCTGGTAGAAATATAGTTGTTTTCGGATGACTTACCCATGATGACTTTCCTTACGAGAAAATAATTCTCTGAAGACTGGATAAATTTCACTTTCATTACTGATAGTTTGTATCGCAAAGTTATCTGGAAACTCAGGGCTTAAGGATTCATACTCATTCCATAAGCTTTGATGCTCTAATTTTGTTATTTCTATGTAGGCGAAATATTGAATTTTCGGCAAAATATCTTCACGCAATACTTTTAAGCATAACGGTGAGTCACCATTCCAATTATCACCATCTGAGGCTTGGGCGGCATAAATATTCCAATCAATTGCAGGGTAGCGTTGCTTAATAATGTCATTCATAAGCTTCAAAGCGCTTGAAACAATCGTACCTCCAGTTTCTCGGGAATAAAAAAACTCTTCTTCATCCACTTCTTTTGCACTGGTATGATGACGAATGAATATCACATCAATTTTTTTATAATTCCTTTTTAAAAATAAATATAACAGGATATAAAAACGTTTTGCGATGTCTTTATGCATTTTGCTCATCGAGCCTGAAACATCCATCAAACAAAACATTACAGCGCTGGTGCTTGGCAGTGCTATCTTCACGTGTTGATTGAATTTAAGATCAACATCATCAATCCAAGGGATTTTTTTAATACGTGTTTTGAACTTTTCAATTTTAAGTTTTAATGTACGTATTTCTGTTGTGGCATCTTCAGTTGAAGACTCGAGATCCATTAATTTTAGTTCTAGTTTTTTAAGGCTTTCACGTTTTTTTCCTGTGAGCGCCAAGCGTCTTCCATAGGCTTTTTGTAAGGAGCGTACGACATTAATTTTTGCAGGGTTTCCTTGATTAGAATAACCCGCCCGTTGATATTTAAAGGATGTGGTATCTTTTAATTGTTTTTTTACCAAATTAGGTAATTCGAGATCCTCAAACATGCAGTCAAGAAATTCTTCTTGTGATATTTGAAATACAAACTCATCAACGCCTTCACCTGAATTACTTGCTTCGCCCTGTCCTGAGCCTTGTTCGCCTTGCCCTTTTGATGGTTTAGCAATTCGGTCACCAGTAGTGAAATCTTTATTTCCAGGATTAACCGTTTCACGTAAACCTCCCTGACCGGTTCGAAAGGTAGGCTCGTCTAAATCTTTACTGGGAATACTGATATTATCTCCACGCTCAATGTCGGTGATGCTTCGTTTACTCACAGCATCAGACACTGCCTTCTTAATATGTTGGCGGTAACGTCGAAGAAAGCGCTCACGGTTGACAGCGCTTTTATTTTTGCCGTTCAGTCTACGGTCAATAATATGGGTTAAGCCCATTAGTATCTCCTAGGTTATAGACCTTAAGTTATCGAGCTTCTTTTTAAACAGGCTGCGCACATGAATAAACTATTGTTGGCAGACTTAGATAATGCCTATGGTCACATCCACTTTAGGAGCTCTATAATCCCCCTCAATTGGTTGACTATTATTGAGACTTTCGAACCCGCAAATACCATTCTGCAAGTAATCTAACCTGTTTTTCAGTGTATCCGCGATCAATCATGCGCTCTACAAACTGCTCATGCTTATTCTTGTCTTCTTGTGAGTTTTTGGGGTTGAATGAAATGACGGGGAGCAAGTCTTCGGTATTCGAAAACATTTTCTTTTCAATGACTGCACGTAGTTTTTCATAACTTTGCCATGAAGGATTTTTGCCATTATTGTTGGCGCGCGCTCTTAGCATAAAATTAACAATTTCATTTCGAAAATCTTTAGGGTTACTAATACCTGCTGGTTTTTCAGTTTTCTCAAGCTCTTCATTTATTACTGCTCGATTAAATATCTCTCCCGTTTCAGGGTCTCGATAGTCTTGATCTTGTATCCAAAAATCAGCATAAGTCACATATCTGTCAAAAATATTTTGGCCGTATTCAGAATAAGACTCTAAATAGGCTGTTTGAATTTCTTTGCCAATAAACTCAACATAATGGGGAGCTAGAAACTCTTTAATAAAACGTAAGTATTGTTCAGCCGTTTCTTGTGAAAATTGCTCTTGTTCAATTTGTTTTTCGAGAACGTAAAGTAAATGAACTGGATTCGCAGCGATTTCGGAAGTGTCAAAGTTAAACACTCGTGAAAGGATTTTGAAGGCAAAACGGGTTGAAAGACCAGACATTCCCTCATTGACACCGGCATTGTCTTTGTATTCTTGCATCGACTTAGCTTTTGGGTCGGTATCTTTAATATTTTGTCCATCATACACTTTCATTTTTGAGTCAATATTAGAATTTTCTGGTTCATTTAGTCGAGACAGAACTGAGAATTGAGCAAGCATTTTTAGGGTATCTGGCGCACAAGGTGATTGACTCAATGAACTATTTTCAAGTAGTTTTTTATAAATATTCATTTCCTCAGTTACTTTTAAGCAATAAGGTACTTTTACGATTGAAATTCTATCTAAAAAGGCTTCATTGTTTTTGTTGTTACGAAAGGTCTGCCACTCAGATTCATTTGAGTGCGCTAAAATAATTCCCTCAAAAGGAATAGCGCTCATGCCTTCTGTAGAATTGTAATTACCTTCTTGCGTTGCTGTTAACAAAGGATGAAGTACTTTGATTGGCGCTTTAAACATTTCCACAAATTCCAGCATACCTTGGTTAGCAAGGCATAAACCGCCACTAAAACTATAAGCATCTGGGTCATCTTGAGAAAAATCCTCAAGCATTCTAATATTTATTTTACCCACTAAAGCAGATATGTCCTGATTATTTTCATCCCCAGGTTCAGTCTTAGCGATAGCTGTTTGGTCTAAAATAGATGGCCATAATTTAACTACTTTAAATTTACGAATATCACCACCGTATTCATGCAAGCGTTTCACTGCCCAAGGTGACATTATTGAACCTAAGTAGCGTGCTTCGATACCGTAATCTTCTTTAAGTAAAGAAGCGTCTTCTTTTATATCGAAAAGAGATAGAGGCTTATCATGCACTGGAGAGCCTTTGATCGCGTAAAAAGGTACTTTTTGCATGAGCTCTTTTAGTTTTTCAGCCAGTGAGGATTTACCGCCACCAACAGGGCCAAGTAAATAGATAATTTGTTTCTTTTCTTCTAGGCCTTGAGCTGCATGTTTGAAAAATGAGACTATTTGTTCAATGCATTCTTCCATTCCATAAAAGTCACTAAACTTTTCGTAGCGTTTAATGACTTTGTTCGAAAAAATACGGCTAAGACGAGGATCTTTGGAGGTGTCAACAAATTCGGGTTCGCCAATAGCGATTAATAATCTTTCAGCGGCAGATGCGTAGGCGTTAGGATCTTTTTTACATATATCAAGGTATTCCTCGAGTGTGTACTCTTCTTGCTTACTGAGTTCATACCGAGTTTGAAACTGGCTAAAAATATTCATGACGCCCCCTAAAAAGGTGATGTAGTGTTTATTGATGGCTCCTTAAATGATGTTTCTATTCCATTTTGTAACGTATTATTGCTTAAAGACCTTTATATATTTAACTGCTAAAACTTTATTGTGTAGATATAAAAGTTATAATGTAAGTGTAGTTTAATTAGGTACATTAACCTGTTTTTTGCTCTGAAAAATCAATTTTTAATTCCATATTTAATAACATCCCTATTGTAAATAGTGTCACTGGCTCTAACTATTTTATTTAATTACAGTGGATTTCATGTCATTAAATTATAAAAATATAAAAAAGCCAAAAGCTAACTCAAATGAGACTGATAAGGTCGCTTCTTTTTACGTCTCCGATGAATATATGGTTAATAGCGTCATGATGAATTTGAATAAAAAAAAGCTGAAAGAATTACGTGAGCTACTTCTAGATGCTGATGTCATAGCAAAAGAAAATGCGATGCTAGATAATTTAAATCTAGGAGAGTTCCAGTCAAGTTATGAAAATTATCCTTAAATAGCCATAAAGGCGCATTAAAGGGGGATTTTAGGTCCAGAAGTGGCCGAGGTTCAGTGATGGTGATATTAGATGCAACAGGAATAGCACGTTGCTTAACCCAAGTTGAACCTCACCTTTAACGTCATATTCAAAAAACCGAACCTGCGGCATTATCCCGCAATTTTTGACTCCATAGAGCCTCAGCAACTAAATCAAAAAAATAGTCCCTAATCCCAAAAATGCGACAAAACCAACGATATCAGTGACGGTGGTTAAAATAACTGAACCAGAAAGAGCAGGATCAATTTTATACTTGTCGAGTATCACGGGTACAAATACCCCGGCCAATGCTGCTGCAACAATATTAAGAAAAATAGCGATACCAATTACCATTCCTAAAAGTGGATCGTTAAACCATAATAATGCGACAAAACCAATAACGACTGCCCAGATCACACCATTTAATCCTCCTACTTTACATTCTTTAGAGAGTAAAGCGCCAACGTTTGCAGATGTGACCTGCTTTAGGGCCAAACCACGAATAATCAGTGTTAGTGTTTGACTTCCGGCAATGCCTCCCATACTCGCAACTACTGGCATTAAGACCGCTAAGGCAACTACCTGTTGAATTGTGGCTTCGAACATACCGATAAAAGCACTCGCCATAAAAGCGGTTAGTAGGTTGATACCTAGCCAAATAGCTCTTGCTTTAGCACTTTTGCGTACGGGTGAGAATAAATCTTCGTTTTCATCCATACCGGCGCTAGCCATAATTTGGCCTTCATAATATTCTTGCATCAATTCGGCGGCAGCAGTCACATCGATCCGACCAATCAGTTTTTGATTTTCATCTACTACAGGTAGAGCGCCAAATCCCGATAACAACACTTCTTTGGCGACCAGTTGTCCTTCTTCTGTCGCATTAATGATCGGAAAGTCATCTAAAGACACATCCGTTAAAGGTAAATGTTCAGGTAACGAATGTAGCTTAGCGATGGGTACCGCCCGTGAAAAATGGCCGGAACGATTGATCAAAAATATCATATCAGTATGCCGTGGCATTTCGCGGCGGATCAAGCGCAATGCATCTCGGACTTTGGCATTGATTGGTAGTACCAAAAAGTCATGAGAAGTCCAATGGCCTATTTGATCTTCAGGGTATTGGTTTGCTTCGGTATAGTACTGTTTTTGTAGCCTATCTAATGCCGTATAGGCGCGTTCGAATAACTCTTGAGGTAAAGAATCGGCTAGTTCAAGCAAATCCTCAGCGTCAATATCAGTAAACAGTACATCCCATTGCTCTGCTTCCGTGGCATGGATCAATACCGACCTAGGATCGCTGCGCATCTCAATTAATACATCAAGCTTTTTATGATCGGGAATAGTCTGCCAAAGAATAATTCTTTCTTGGATCGGTAAAGATTCAAGTAACAGAGCAAGCTCAACATCATCAGCCTGAGCGAGAACTGTTGCAGTATCACTTGTATCTGAATACAAGTCCGACTGATTAATGACTTCTTCAATTCTGTCTGGCAAAGCTTCTGACATATTCTCGATTTCCGAAAGTTTAAACTTATCTTTACTGTGTGACCTTAGACGAGAGCTTGAGAATAAAAGTCACAATCCTGAATGGCCAACGCCGTTGAAAAGTAAAGGAAATACCACCTTTTAGGTTTGGTTTCAGATACAGTTTCGACGAGTGTCTTGATAATTCCTATAAATATGACAATCGCTATGCTGAGGGCTCAGTAATAGATCTAGTACTCAAATGTTTGTTAGCTATGTCTTTTGAACCCGATAGTGAGTTGCAAGCAGGGCAAGAACTACTGCGAAGCTGGGATTTAGGAGGTGATGCTGAGAGTCGAACGGCGGCAGTGGGTGTGATGACAGGCAGTCCATTTGTTATGGCGGTAATGCGTGACGAGCCAGACTTGGAAGAAA
>Ga0307488_10000516_pt1 | contig 32120 bp, 5 predicted proteins | sample SB02metaG_FD_202248 | JGI IMG/M metagenome (GOLD analysis project Ga0307488, IMG submission 202248) | Sea-ice brine microbial communities from Beaufort Sea near Barrow, Alaska, United States - SB 0.2 | ecosystem: Environmental > Aquatic > Marine > Coastal | place: USA: Alaska | collected 2017-05-06
TGCCGCCTGAAACCGGAACATTCATTCGATAAAATTCTGTGCCATTATTATACCAACGTATAGTACGGATCTGATTACCAGTATAGTTGTTTATCCAATTAAACACAGCAGTTCTAACTGCTTGTGCATCAACTGCCGGTGTCATTCCAAATGCTGCATAAAGCCACCGCTCATTGCCGTCGGCATTGCCGCCGCCAGCCCCTGTCTGCACGTTGGTTACATTGTCTCCTAGATTCCAGGTAACATATCCACCAACTCCGTGAGCTGTAGTTGTAAACTCAGTTACCGGATTAATAATGCCTGACATTACAGAGTGTATTTGACAGATGTAATAAAACTCTCCAGCGCCCACTGTCCATCTTATTGTTCCAGATTCAGTACCGTTATTAATTGTGTTAGCTGCTCCGTTACCTGTACCATTAACTCGAACAGTTTTAATCCAAAACGGGTGTCCAGATGCGTTAACTACAAACTCTACTATATCGCCTTCGTCAAATGTTAGAGACGGATTAGCACCTGTAATTGCACCAACTCTGTCAGTTCCACTAAATGTGTAACTTGATGATCCGCTATTAGTTACATTAATTGTAAAGTCGGCAGGTGCAATAGTTTCGTCAGTAGTTCGTGTAGTAGGAAATTGTCTTTCATTGCCTGGCCATATTATTCTTACAGCTCCTGGCCCAGCGCCAGAAGTGCCTGTTCCGCCGCCATCGCGAGATGCTCCACCACCACCACCACCGCCGAAGTCTCCACTATTTATACTGCCTCCTGAACCAGGATTTCCATAAGCACTAGAGCTAAAGTTTGGATACGTGCCAAGCTGTTGACCTTGTTCTACTCCTCCGCTTGGGCCTTGACCTAATAAACCTACACCTCCGCCCCAGCCGAGATAACTATCTGCCCAAATGCCGTTAGAATAGGTAATATAACCAGCACCACCAGCTCCGCTACCACCTCCGCCGGTACCTGCTAGTCCATCTTCCCCAGGTCCGGTTCCAGTTGAAGTTGCATTGCCGCCACGTCCGCCGCTCCCTGTGTATCCGCCTGCGCCGCCACCACCACCGCCTGCGCCGCCGCCGGCGGCAGTTTGTGTGTACATATTGTTATTTGCAGTGCCTCCGCCTCCGCCATTGCCTCCGCCGGTGCCTAGATAGCCGCCACCTATAGTTGCGCCAAAGGTTACTCCGGCGCCGGGACCTCCAAGTCCTGCTACAGTACTAGCACTTATAAAATAGCTATCACCGCCATCTTGACCGGTTCCGTCTGCATTTCCAAGACCGCCGAATGCTCTAAATGCACCTAATCCGGCATCGCCTACTACTACAGTATATGTTTGTCCAGGAACAACTGTAATATTATTTTTCCAGCCAACTCCGCCGCCGCCACCGCCGCCTCCTCCGCCAATTTGGTTACCAGGTCCGGTGCCGCCTCCACCACCTCCGCCAACTGCAACAACACTAACCGAAGTAACTCCCGTAGGAGCTGTCCAAGTAGTAGATCCAACAGTAGTAAATAAGGCCTGTCCTATGATACCGGTAGACTCAATAGGCGGTATTGGATCTAAACTAGTGTCTTCGATATCAATATCTATAGACGACAGTCCATTATCTAGTGACAGAACTAATGTTTCTCCGCCTTCAGTTGTGTTATCAGCTAAAATAAATAAGTTAATACTTGCAAGGTTTGAAATAATATCAAAATATCCAGTTAAACTAGTACCAATATCCTCAAACGACACACCACTAATAGTATAGGGCACTAAAGTTCCATCTGGCACATTATTGGTAGACAAATTGATTAAAATAATTGAACCTTCAGATGTAAAAGTTAATTCTGAGGACAAAGTATACGATGGCAGTAATATTTCTGGTAGTGCATCAGTTAAAGTTATTCCTGCCCAATACTGACCGTTCCACAAATATAAGGTGTCGTCAATTATATAACGGTCTCCGATTACGTTGTTTGTTAGTGGCAACGATTCTGGGTCTGTTAGTGTAGGAAATTCATAATATTTTTCTGACGAGTATCTTGCCATTATCTGTCTTTCATTACCCAGCCATCTGTTGCACTGTGAAATAGTAACCCAAATGCAGCTCGCTCAACATCAACTATTAAATCTTCAGATGCTCCTTGTATATTATAGTTGCTAGTTATAGTACAAACATTTGTATCAAATGTACCTTTTAAGTCTACTATTCTAATTTCGTCACCTTTTGTAGGCGAACTTGGCAATGTAACTGTTACTGTAGCAGCAGTTGTATCTACAAATATTAAATCGTAACTAGTTGCAGTATACGGACTATCTGCTGACGTAATGTCAACTGGTGTTAGTCCAGTGCCGCCTCCGCTGCCGCCAGTGTTTTCTATAAATTCAATAGCAGTTCCAGTAGAATTTATAGATAATATTTTATTTTCCGAGCCACCAAAAAACTGCGGTGTGTCTGTTAAGGATAAAAATGTAGTACTACCGCTGGTATTAATATCACCTGTAAATGATTCGATAACACTAGATCCATTAGTTTGTATCCAAACACTTTCAGAACTAAACCATACTGCTAATATTCCTAATTCGCTATCGTACCATAAGTCGCCATCACTTGGACTTGCTGGAGGAGTGGCAGCTACAGTAACACTTGCGCCGCCGCCGCCGCCGCTGCCACTTCCGGAAATAGTAAGTATATTTCCTGATACTGATGTGTTAATTCCGCCGGTTCCAAAAATTCCTAATGTTGTATTACCATTAGTTGCTACTACAGTACCAGTATCTGCTTGTACTGCATTATATGCAATAGCGCTACTTGAGCTAGGAACAAATGATGCTCCGTTGTATGCTAGAATTTGTCCTGTAGTTGCTCCGCTAACGTCTATTCTTAAACTATTACCGTTGCCTAATTGACTATATACTTCGTTAAAATTATTATTAACTTTATTAGCACCGTCTCTAATACTATCACCGGTTCCGTCATTGGCTCCTACGCCTGTATTAATTAATTGCTTTGCCATTATGAATTTGGATCCTTATTGTCAAATTTTATACTTGTGTTATCGAACGTTACTGTTATGTTATCAAAGGTTGGGAATACACCAAACCTTCTATAATCTACTTGTTTTGGATTTAATGGAACAAATGGTATATCAACTTCACCTTCTCCAATACCCTGGAAGACTCTAAGTGTTAACTCTCCATTTTCGTCTATATAGTAATTAAAATCAGCATCAGCAAACTTATATTGCTGATATAGCAAACTAGGATATCTATCTGCGTGTTCCTCGTCTTTACCTTCAAAGAAGTCTTGTCCCGGAACAAAATATGGAAAATCATCGTCTGCTCTGTCACCAATTCCATTAACTTGCACGCCGTCGGTTGAATCGAACGCATCAACCTTACCTAAAATTAACTCGCCGTCAGCAGACCTCAACCCATAGAAAAATCGTTGACTCCTAGATTGGCGGGCAAGGACTCTAGGATTTGAACCAATGTACCAACGAGAAGATAGGTCTTTTGCCATGTTATACTATTTCCACATAACTCACAACTGCATCAATACTAGTATCAAGATTGCTTTTGATCTTTAATTGATTATCGTTTCCTAATATTAGTTTTTCGCCGCCGTTGATTAAGCGTAAACTACTATTTGGTGGTAATGTTACTTGCTTAACATAGTAAGCAGTTACATCAAGTTCATTAGTTAATGTTACATCCACAAATAGATTGCTTTCTGAAACATTAGCTAAACTAATTCCAACTACAGTTAATTTACTGTTGTTTGTGTTGTCTAGTACTGTAACAGTAGTTGTTCCAATACCAGTAGTTATACTATTTCTAAAATACGTTGCCATTTTTTATCCCATAATTAATGCAGCAGCAAATGCTAATTCTTCTGCCTGTTCTGCGTTGATTCCTGTCTGCGATGCTGCACTAACTGGAACCCATGCTGTTCCGTTATAGCGTAAATAATCGCCAACTTGTTTTCCAGTAGTATCAATATCACCGATTTGATCTAAGATAATGTCAATACTTGCACCGTCAACTGTGCCTGGTTCCCAACGTTCGTTAAACTCATTCCAAACAAGAGCCTGGCCAGTTGTTGCGCCTTCTTGAGTAAGTGCAGACGTTAATATCTTATTATTTACACTATCAACTAGTACTGTGCTGTCATCTCCGAATACACTACCTTTTAGGTCGCCTATCATCTGCGATCCGTCGGTATAGTAACCTACGTCGTCAGTAAAGTTACTTAACGTAGTTGGTACATTTAATAGATCAGCATATTCGCCTGTTAGTCCTACTTGTGATACTTGCGGATTACCTGCTAATTCTGAGAAGTTAATTTGTCTAAATGTGACGCCGCCGCTTCCGTCACTACCTAAATACGTACCATTTGCACCAGATGCAGTTGGGAAGGTATATGCATCGTTAAATCTAATTGCGCCTGTTGTACCGTTAATACTTAACCGTGTTTGTTTTATATTAGCAATATTATTACTAGTAGACCCTTGTACACCAGTTTTGAATAAAATATTACCTGATGCCGCGTTCCCAGTAGATGCGCCTGCTACAATTTCTAATGTACTTCCTGAAATATTTGTACCAACGCCGTCTGCTGTTACTAATCGTCGAGTAGTACCGCCTGTAGTATCAGTAGTTGCTCTAGACAAATATAAGTCATCAGTGTCAACATATGTGTCTAGAATATTTTCAAATCTAAAATAGTTGGAACCAATTTCTAGTTGCGGTTGGTCTGCTGCGTTTGCATACTTTAATGCAACTCCTTGACTATAGATTTCATTCTGTACTGTTATTGAACTATTAACGACTAATGCGTTAGTAGTAGTATTACCTCTTGCAGTTACACTAGCAAACGTATCTGATTCGCCTGTTATAAAGCCGCTTGTGTTATTAAAGCTAAACACTCCAGTACTGTTATTATAACTAATATTACCAGTAGCGCTTATACTACTTAACGTTAATAGTCCAAGATCATCGTTAAGATCGCTTAGGTTTGTAGCAAAGTTAATATAAGTTGAGCCGTTGTTGGTATATTCCCAACGATCCGAAGTTTCATTCCAGCGTACTGCTACCTTAGCTTCGGTTCCTCTAGAAACTTCAATGCCTGCGTTTTGCGTAGGAGCGCCTGTTACAACATCAGAATTAAGTGTTACAATATTATCAGCAACATTTAGGGTTGCCGTATTAATTGTAGTTGTTGTTCCGCTGACAATTAAATTACCATTAACTGTTATATCATTAACTGTGATACTGTTAGTTGTAGTATTTCCTCTGTTGGTTACACTCTGTAATGTATCAGTTTCAGTAATGTTAGCACTAGTAATATATCCGCTATTATTATTAAAACTAAACACCCCTGTAGTACTATTATAACTAATATCTCCGGTGCTACTTACTAAGCCTCTAACTTCAGCATTAGTACGTTCAATAAAGCTAATAGTACCGGTGGCGTTGTCATAACTAATATCACCAGTAGTACTAATTAGTCCACGTACTTCTGCATCAGTACGTTCTGTAAAACTAATAACGCCTGTAGTGTTGTTATATGCAATATCACCAGTAGCACTTACTAGTCCACGCACTTCTGCATCAGTACGTTCTGTAAAACTAATAACGCCTGTAGTGTTGTTATATGCAATATCACCAGTAGCACTTACTAGTCCACGCACTTCTGCATCAGTACGCTCAGTAAATGATATTACACCTGTTGTGTTGTTATATGCAATATCACCAGTAGCACTTACTAGTCCACGCACTTCTGCATCAGTACGCTCAGTAAATGATATTACACCTGTTGTGTTGTTGTATGCTAAGTCGCCGCCGGCACTTAATCCGTCAAGTTTAATATAACCAGCAGTGTTAGTTAATTCACTTAGATCAACGGGTATTACCTTATATGCAGTACCGTCGTTAGTAAATGTCCATCTATCAGTAGTTTCGTTCCAACGAACTCCAACCGATGCTTCAACACCACGCTTTACACTAATTCCAGCATTTTCAGTTGGATTACCTGTAACATCGCTGTTTAGTGTTATTTCGTTATCAGCAACATCAAGTGTAGCAGTATTAACAGTAGTAGTAGTTCCGCTAACTGTTAAGTTACCAGTAACAGTTAGACCGCCAACAGTAACATCATTAGTAGTTGTTGCACCACGACCGGTAACACTATCTAATGTATCAATTTCGGTGTAACTAGTTAAGTAGTTACTTGTATTATTAAAGCTGATTGCTCCGGTGGTGCTGTTATAACTAATATCACCAGTAGCACTAATTAATCCGCGAACTTCTGCATCAGTGCGTTCGGTAAATGATATTACACCTGTTGTATTATTATAACTTAGGTCACCAGTAGCACTTACTAGTCCACGCACTTCTGCATCAGTGCGCTCAGTAAATGATATAACGCCAGTTGTACTATTATACGATAAGTCGCCGCTTGCGCTAATTGCACTTCTTGCTCTAGAGTTTAAGAAGTATTGATTGCTGCCGCTTTCTAAAATATCAGCAGTACCTAGAACAACATCGCCAATTTGTTCGTTGACACTTGTTACTGGAATAGTTGGTGCCGTATAACTAACTTCACCAGTACCGCTATTATAAGTTAAGTCGCCCCCGGCACTAATTAATCCACGTACTTGTGCATCAGTGCGTTGCGTAAAGCTAATAGTGCCTGTAGCATTGTCATAATTAATATCACCAGTAGCACTAAATGCTGCTCTTGCTCTAGTATTTGTAAACCATAAGTTAATTGGTGATGCATCTTCTAATATATCGTCTGTAACTAATACAACAGATCCAGACTTTGTATTAACGCTAGTAACAGCAGATGCTCCGGCAGTAAAACTAATTTCACCAGTGGTGCTGTTATAACTAATATCACCAGTAGCACTAATTAAACTACGAACTTCTGTATCTGTACGCTCCGTAAAGTTATATTCACCAGTAGTACTGTTATAAGTTAAGTCGCCGGCTGCACTAAACAATGCTCTAATTTCAGCATCAGAAATACCTGTTGGCTGGTTTATTAAATCGTTGTAGTCGCCCGATGTTGCAACAGTTGCAAGAGTCGGCGTTCCTGTTACATTGCTATACGGAACAGATCCAAATGTTACATTGCCTGCTCCGTCGGTAACTAATACTTTTCCTGTTGTTCCGTCACTAGTTGGTAGTGTGTAAGCTGCATTAATTGTAATTGCACCTGTGCTACCACTTATTTTAAATCTTTCAGAAAGTGCATTAGTTGCACTACCACTAGATACTCCAGCAGTACCTGTTTTAAATATTATACTACCGCCTGTTGCAGTGCCGGTCGAACTACCGGCTTCCAGGTGTAAATTATTACCTGCAATATCGGTGCCGAGTGCGTTTGCTGTAGCAATTTTCTTTGTTGCGCCACCCGAAGCATTTTGTTGAGCACTTGCTAACCATAAGTCGCCATCAGAATATAATTGATTAATATAATTAAGCTGAATGTAGCCATTGTACATTGCAAGGTTAGTTTTATTAACGCCAGCCTCTGTTTGTAATACTGTACCGTTTGAGAATATTTCATTGGCAACAGTAACATTACCGTTAAATGTTAAGTTAGTACTAGTCGTTGCTCCGCGCCCAGTTACAGTAGCAAGTGTATCTGTTTCAGTAGTAAGATATCCGCTTGTGTTATTAAAGCTAATAACGCCAGTTGTATTATCATAACTAATATCTCCGCTAGCACTGATGCCTGTCTTAGATATATAGTTACTGTTATTAGTAAACGTACTAATATTTGCGCCAACTAGTGCAACACTTGTTCCACCTACAGTTAGTCCGCCAAATTCAGCAGCGTTAGTAGTCGTTGCTCCTCTTGTAGTAACTGTTGCAAGTGTATCAGTTTCTGAATAACTTGTTAAGTAACCGGCAGTATTATTAAAGCTAATAACGCCAGTAGTATTATTGTAGCTAATGTTACCGGTTGCACTAATGCCTGTTCTAGTAATATATCCAGTTGCATTATTAAAACTAATTCCACCAGTTGCATTATTATATGTAATGTCGCCTGTGGCGCTAATGTCAGCAAGTGTAATGTAGTTACTGTCGTTTGACAAGTCACTTACTTGTGCTGGTATAACTTTATAAGTTGAGCCGTCATTGGTAAATTCCCACTTGTCTGTAGTTTCATTCCACCGAATATCAACATCAGTACTAGTGCCACGGTTAATGATAATACCTGCATTTTCAGTAGGCGCACCAGTAACATCGCTGTTTAAGGTAATTTGATTATCGGCAACATCAAGTGTAGCAGTATTAATTGTTGTAGTAGTTCCACTAACAAGTAAGTCGCCAGTAACAGTTAAGCCACCAACAGTAATATCATTAGCAGTAGTTGCTCCTCTACCTGTAACACTATCAAGTGTGTCAGTTTCAGTGTAGCCAGTAATATACCCGCTTGAGTTATTAAACGTAATTGCACCAGAAGTGTTATTATAACTAATATCACCACTTGCACTAATTAATCCACGTACCTGTGCATCTGTTCTTTGAGTAAAAGAAATTTCACCAGTTGACGAATTATAACTTATACTTCCAGTAGCACTAATTAACCCAAGGACTTCTGCATCAGTGCGTTCAGTAAATGATATTACGCCTGTCGTGTTGTTGTAGGTAACATCACCTGTGGCACTTATGTCTGTTAGTGTTATAAAATTAGTATCGTTACTAAAATCACTTAGGTTAGTTGGAGTAGTATAACTAATAACACCTGTTGTACTATTGTAAGCTAAATCACCGCTAACACTTATTGCACTTCTAGCAAGTGTGTTACTAAAATATTTGTTAGTAGAACCTTGTGTTAGGTCGTCAGTAGTCTTCCCGTCAAAGTTAGTATCAAAAGAAGTTGCAGTATACGGAGTTGCTGGTTCCCAATACTGATTAGCATTGTCCCAAATTAAATATTGTCCGTCTGTCGGAGTTGCTGTATAATTAACATCAATAAGGTCACTTATACTAGCTGCTGCAAGGTCTGTTGTAAAGTTAGAAGTTTTATAAGTTGTTACACTAAATACGCCAGTTCCACTGTTATATGATAAGTCGCCACTTGCACTTACTAATCCACGTACTTCTGCATCAGTACGTTCTGTAAAACTAAAAGCTCCAGTGCTATTATTATAGCTTAGGTCGCCGGCTGCGGTTAAGTCACCAAGTTTAATGTATCCAGCAGTGTTAGTAAAGTCGCCTAAGTCAGTTGGAGCAGTGTAACTAATTACTCCAGTAGTACTATTATAACTTATGCTTCCGGTTGCACTAATTAATCCGCGTACTTCTGCGTCAGTACGTTCTGTAAAACTAAACACTCCAGTTGCACTATCGTAGCTAATGTCTCCAGTTGCACTAACTGCATTTCTTGCTAGGGTGTTAGTAAAGAATTTTTTAGTGCCTTCAGATAAATTGTCCGTTGTCTTTGCACTAAATGCAGTATTAAATCTTGCTTGCGTATAATACATTGTGCCACTAGTAGTGGTAGCACTCGGATCTTCAACAAGTGTTGCTGTACTATGATTTGATAAACTGCTTACTGTACCAGTTACATCGCCAGTTAGGTCAGCAGTAATTGTTCCTGCTATAAAGTTTCCGCTTGCATCTCTTGCAACTAATGTACTTGCTGTATTGGCGTCTGTTGCATTAGAAGTGATAGTATACGCAGTTGCATCGTCTACATTTGCAGCAGTTGCACTAATACCAACGCCACTTACTGCAATTGTACTTGCGTATTGACCGGTAGTATCTGTTCCTAATGCTATACTTCCAGCTGTTATAGATAACGCAACATTTGAAACATCTACACTGCCATCAATTGTAAACGTTCCAGTTACATCACCGCCTGCAAATGTAACTGTTCTCGGTGACGCCCAGGTAGATGCAGTATCAGCATTGCCTGTTAAATCGCCTGTAACGTTTCCTAATATAGTTGCATCAATTGTTTTGTTTGCAACCCACTTGTCGCCTGTTGCAGCGTATACAAAAGTTGCACCTGCGCCGTCTACTGTAATTCCTGCGCCATCTGCTGCGGCAGCATCTGCTGCTCCTTTAGCAACAGTAATATTTAAATCTTCGACATCAAGAGTAGTAGTGTTAAGTGAAGTAGTTGTACCGTTAACAGTTAAATTTCCTGATACAATTAAGTTATCGTCAACTGTAACATCTGTTCCAGTTCTTGCTTCAATAAGATTTGAAATTACTTTTGTTGTTGCTGTTACTGTATTAAATGTAACATCAGCAGTAGATGCAATATTTTGCGAAATACTAATTACACCAGTGGTATTATTATAACTAATACCAGTGCCGGCGCTTAGATCTGTAAGAGTAATATAGCCAGTTGAGTTGTTAAAACTAAATTGCCCGTTAGTACTTTCGTATGTAATATCGCCTGTCGCAGTAAACAATGCTTTTACTTGGGCATCTGTACGTTGGACAAACCCAATAACACCAGTGCTGCTGCTGTATGTTAGGTCTCCGCTAGTACTAATACCAGTTCTTGAAATATAATTAGCATCGTTTGTCAGACTACTTACATTGTCAGCATCTGTTATAACAGTGGTACTACCAATTGTAAGTGTATATCCGTTAGCGAATGCAGCGGTGCTGTTATCAACGTCAATGTTGAAGTCGCCCGTCCCTACCTGCAGGCCTTTTTTGACCTTAAAATCACTATTTGCCATTCGGTTCACTCTCCCCTAAGTCGGCTGTTATTGTATTTATCGGTTACACAGTAATCATAGTTTTAGCTACTTTGTATACTAGTGTACTTGCTGTTGACGGAGTTGCCAACAGTTCGATATTGCCCCCACTAACTTGCGTACTAAACGTTGCAAGTGCTGCGCTGCCTGTGAATAATACTGCATATTCTGTTGATTTTACGCCTGCATTGTTTGTGCTGTCATGTATAATCATCATTTCTTGTGCTTGGTATTCTCCAGCTGTGCTATCTGTAATTTGTATTATAATCTTTGCTGTTCTAAAGTCAGCAACTGCCCATTCTGCAATCTTAACTGCATTAGTTCCGCTATTAGTAGTTGTTTCAACACCAATTGCATAATCTTGCACTTGTAAAGGCGCCTTAGGAGTTGAAGTTAGTATACCAACTGCATCTGCACTGCCATCTACAAATAATGCATGCGACTGAGTGTTTGTTTCTACACGGAAGTCTGTACTAGATCCGCTTTCATTAACAACTACTTCTCCTTCGATTACTGCACCTACATCAACAGTAAGTAAGTTTTGTATACTAATGGTACCTGTTCCAGCAGCACGCAATACTAAATTACTATTAGATGCTGTAGTAGTAATTAAACTATCTTCAATTAAGATATCTCCTACAACTATATTAGAAAATCCGTTTGCGTTTAATTCAGAAACAAGCACACCGCCAGCATAAAACCTTAGTGTGTTGTCGTTTGACCCAGGAGTAGTTTCTGCACTAATAAAAGTATCGCCGTCGACATCTCTAACTCCTTGTAGTTGCACCCAAACGTTTCCATTATACCCTTCAAAGGTATTATTAGTTGTGTTGTATCTAATATATCCTTGCTTTAAGGTAAGTGGACGTTGTACTGTAGTTCCTACAGGAATTCTAATAGCATCAGTTCCTGTAATATCAACAATAACAGCAGGTGTTAAGTTATTAATACCAATTTTATGTTCGTCTGAGTCAATAAACAATGTGTCAGTGTCTACAGTAAAGTTATCATCAATAACTAAACTGCCTAAACTAATGCTAGTTGTCCATTCTGGAATACTGCCGTTACTCTTTAAAATAGATCCAGTAGGTCCGATTGCAAGGGTACTTAGACTGTCTGTATTCAAACTTAAATTAGTTGCAGCATACAACATGTTTCCTGAAGTGTAGCCCGTTAAGTTTGTACCACCTTTAGTAATAGGCAATGCACGACTATTGTTTTCAGGATTCAAGTAGTACGATCCTTGTTGCCCGCCTAGTGTAGTTGCATCAAGTTCACCGCCTTCTGCCGTACTCTTAATAGTTACTTCACCGTCTACAGATATAATAAACTGCTCTTTAGAAAATGCTGCAACGCCAAGATTAGTAAATGATAGATCTCCGGCGGCTGGATCTACTGGGTCTACTTGTATTGATAAGTCTCCGTAGTAAACTGTTTCGCCGCCTTCTTGGACATTGTCGCCTACAATAGAAATTGGATTTCCTGTAGTCACTTTTAATGTTTTAATAAACTTTTGATAAGTTCCGTCTCCAGAAAGAGCTGTGTTTTGGTTTGCTGTGCCAGTACCTAGCCTCGATGTTGATATAATTCCACTAACAATGTTAGAAGCATCAATATTTAAACTGTTTAAACTTGAATAGTTGTCAGGATTTTTACTAGAAGTGTTAACTGTTCCAACAATTCTAACATTTTGACTTCTTAAACTAGTAGTTCCTGCGTTAGTTGCCGTGATACTTACAGCAGATTGGGTTGTTCCGTTAACACTTTCAACTGCGTCGTTGCGAAGAGCGTGTAGTGTGAACGAATTAGTTGTAATTGAGCCTATAAAATAGAAGTTATCAGCAGTTAACCCCGATGGAGGAGTAGCTGCAATTAATCGTATTCCTGTACCAGAGGTATAACCGTGTGCTGGTAAAAATATTCTATTACCGCTTGTGCTAACATTTCTAGTTCTAAATACATGGGTGCCTGTACTACTTGATCCAAAGTCTACTTGATTGGCCGGTGCTAGATTATAAGTTGTATACGCTTCAAATGTATTATCATCTATTCTCTTTGCAAAGTATGTAACATTGTTTGATAAATTACCAATTTCAGTATTGCCGTTAGCATCATACTCTATTGGATCACCATTTACAAGACCGTGATCTGTAATAATAATCTGATTTTCAGTATAATCTATTTCATTATTAACTGCATTAGCACTAAATGAAGTAGATGTAAATGCTGCTTGGGTGACTGATTGTGTTTCAGCATTATTGTCTTCAATATATTCGTTTGTAGTAGCACTTGCATCAAACTTAATAAAGTTACCTGCTAAATCTATATATAATCTATTTTCTACACTAAAGATATCGATAGTAAATGCACTGCCACCACTACGACCGCCAAGATCAGCATCACTTGCACTCAACGTATCACCCGCTGTGTAAGCTGTGCCACCTCTAACAAGATCAACTGAGCTTACTATTCCAGTGCCGTCAACCGTAATATCTGCTTTAACTCCAGTTCCGGTTCCACCAGTAAGGCTTACATTGGTATATATTCCTGCAGATCCGTAGCCACCGCCACCTGCGAGTGACCCGGTGTTAGTTGTAATAGCAACGCCTTCTCTATATTCAATAACTTCGCCTTCAGCAAGAGTATTTGCACCTTGTACTATAGTACCTGTAACAAAATTATGTACTGTAGAGTCTTGTGGATCTAATATAATTAAGAATTGGCTTTCGCTATCAGTTGATAGGAAGTAATTGTCCTGTGCGCTTACTGATCCGCTAACACTACTAGGGTATGTACTTAATGCACCGCTAGTGCTGCCCGATAGCGTGTCAGCAGCGTTGTCTGTAAATGTACCTAACACAGAAACTAGTGTTATGCTAGATCCGGCGGTTACTGCTGCTTTAACTACGCCAGTTGCTCCACTATTTGCTTGTGTAATTGTTTCGCCTTTAATCACTGTGGCGGTACTAGTTAGTGTTAGGACTTCTTGAGTGTATGCCTCAATGATATTATCGCCTGATAATACTTCGTCAGCAGGAATATTTTCATATAAAGATAATCTTGCCTCAAATTTACTTAATGTAAAGTTACTATTAGTACGAATAGGTGGTATTAAATCCGGATTAATTTTTCCTGAGCTATTAAGCTGCACAACAGCTCCAGGTACACTCGAAGATGTAACTTGTTTATCTAAGAAATCTCCAAGTCTGTTGTTCATAAAGGTACGTTGTGCTAACTGTGTAGTTAATCTACTGTGACTTGCACCGCCCGGATCATTATCTCCTAGTGTAACATCAGTAGAAATTGCTTCAATAGTAACATCTGACAAACTTAGCTGTAACGAGTCTAGTTGGGCGATACTAACCTTATTTGTAAAGGTAACATTACCTGTTCTGTTTTGTGCTGTAATAAATCTACCAACTTTAAAGTCGCCCTGCTCTGTAGTACCTGATGTGTACACACGCCCTGGAAGATCTTGATATTGTTCGTAGTCCGAATTAGTTAAGCCACCGTTTACTGGTAATGCGTTATAGTCAGTGCCTGATCCTGCATATTCCCAAGTGTGCGCAGAACTGTTAACAATACTTGGACGATGTAAATAGAGATTAAAACCTGGTAATTGTGCAATAGTTGCAACTTGCCCGCCGGTTTGGGTTGAACGTAGTAGTAATTTAGCACTGAATAGGTCTGTTTTATCGTTTACACTTGTAATACCGATATTAGTGTTACCAATAGAGTCAACATCAATAGTACTAGTACTAGTAAATTTAACATAACTAGTAACACCACTAACAACAACTTGATTAATAGATACTACTAGTGTTCTTGTACCTGCGTTCCAGCTATATACATATGCGTTATTAGTATTTCCGCTTACTGTACCAGTAATTTCTTGGCCTACTGTAAAACTGTAAGTTCCTGGATCTAATACTATAGTTTGGTACGTTGAATGTGCATTTTTAATCTCTTGAATGAAAAATTCTTCATCACCAGATATAAATTCATGAGTCCCACTTGAAGTTGATCCTAGTTCTGACAGGTTAGTTAGTTCTTCATCTTCAAATAACTGAAATTCATCAACATTAATTAAACTTACGTAATAGTAAGTCTCATCATATATACCAAATATGTCTGAATTACCATTAGCATTGTATCTAACTCTATCACCATTAGACAGTCCGTGGGCGGTAATTACAAATTTATTGTTTGCTATATTAACTGTACTAGAATTTGCACTAAACTGTAATGTTGCTGTTGATGATTTATAAGTATCTGTAACATCGTCAAAGTTTGTGTTCACAAATCTAGTAACATAATGCTCTGTTGGTGCTCTTTGGAAGCCAATAACATCTAATGTCTGGAATGATCCGTCAACTCCGTTTGTTGCAATAACACCTTTATCAAATGCGAACGCAGTTGTTCTAAATCCACTTGCTCTTAGTGCATATGTACCAAAGTTTGTTGCTGAGTTTGTAATAGATAAGTATCCACCGCTTTGTGCATACGAACCGTTCTTACAGAAGATCTGGAAACAGGATACAATTTGAGAATATGCATTGTTTGTAACACGATACCCGGTACCGCCAAATGATAGAATAGTAAATGCGTTACCAACCATACTAGGATTCTGTAACGGTGCATCTCCTGCTACCGGATTCTCTGATTCAATTTGATTTAGCGGAGTATTTGGACTGAATACTTTAGATCCGTCAATATTACACCCGTTGCCGCCCAAGAAACTAATAATACTACAGTTTTGTATATAAGGTGATATTGTCATTAACGGTTTTTGTATTGGCAAGTCGGGGTAGCTATGACGACTTGTTGTAAAGTCACCAACATCATCAAAACTAACTGCAAAGTTATATGTTGCTATCGGTACTCCGTTAACATTTAATTGATCTCTAAATGTAAATCCGCTAGCATATACTCCGTTACGCACACGGAACATATCTTTTTGTGCGTTTAAGGGACGTATAATAACTGCACGCAGAGCATCGCCCATAATACTAACACTGTCTGGTACAATTATAGGATTATTTTCTAAATACTCCCCAGTTCCAATTTTAATTGTTACTAGTCCTGTATTAAACTGTCCATATACAACAGCACTTGCTTGTAAAACACCTAACTCTAATATAGTAAGCACTTCGTCCCATAAATCGTTGTGGGCGGTTAACACAGTTGCGCCTTCGTCGTATCCTGCGTCTATAGTTTGCGTAAGCACGTTCTGGAATGGAGCAAGTACATTACCATCTTGGTCATCGGTTAGTGCAATATTGCGAATAATATCTGCTGCAATATGTCTTGCATAATCAATTGCTGCAAGAGTTTGTGCTTTTTGATTATTAATTACTTCTTCTGTAGAAGTTGTTCCTCTATAATACGCTTTACCTGCTTCAACACTCTTTGAATTACCGCCATATTTTAAGTCATATATTACAGCATCAACAATATATCCAGTATCTCTCGAACAAGTAACATCATCGTATGTAAAACCTGCCCAGATACCGCCAGTGTTTGCAATTTGATAATCAATATAAGCAATTACTTCTGCTTGGATAAAACTTTTGTTTAGCGTTAATAATTGTATAGCATCATTAGTTGCCGCCGATGGAGCAGTTTTTGGACTGTAAATTAATCCACTTGCAATTTCACAAGCACGTTTAATTGATGCTACTGGTTTGATTAGCCCGTCGTTGTTATCGTTGCCCGCAGTGCCGTCAACAATAATCATATTAGACGTTAGACCAGGGTCTTCAAATGTTAATGTACCACTGCCGTTTGTTTTAAGTATCTGTCCGGCAATACCCGGCGTCGGTGGTAAGGTAAAATTATATGTATTTGCAAGTGAAGTTGGAACTTTAATTACAACACCACTAGTACCGTTAGCACTAGATTCTCTAATTGTAATTGAATCATTATCTTCAATTACAACAGGAACCTTAATATTCATTGCAGCGACTGCAATTTCTGCTACATTAGTACCATCTGCTTCTAAAACAATCTTGCCGGTTGCACCACTCTCATCAATATACACCTGTGTATCTTCGTCGTGTATTTGTTTAGTAATTTCACGGATACTATTATCCGATTTTTTCATAAACACCTTGCCATCGGCAGTGTTTAGTGCAATTTGTCCTTCCTCAAGTTGTCCAGCAGTTGGATTCTTGCCAGAAACCGAGGAACGCAGATGTTTAATTTTACTTGCCATTTTTTATCCTATAAAGTAAGGGTCAGGTCCTAAGACGCCCGTTGGTCAAAAGTGTTTGTTAATGTATTTACCGTTCTTAATAAGTTCCTTCATCAATTACGTTTGTCCACACAGGTGTTCCGCTTACATCAGTAGTTAATATTTGATAGCTAGTTGTTGCATCACTTGTGCCTGCTGCTGCTGTAACTTGTAATGCACTTGTTCCGTTACCGTATATAATACCTTTTGTTGTAAATGTTCCTGTTCCTGTACCACCATGCTGTACTTCAAGATCAGTAGTTAGACTTAATGTCGATGCACTTATGTCTTGTGCAAATATGTCATTAATTTCTAAATCACCTGCTACACCGGCAAATACTTCTGAACTATTAGTAGCATCCGGCTTAAAGGTAAAGCGTCCTGTCGATTCATCGTATCCAAAAAAGCCAAGTTTTGCTGTTGAACCGTTGTGCCAGCGGAATTCAATTCCACGATCTTTAGTATCATTAACTGTAGGAGCAGTATCACCGCCTAGTGTAAAGATTGGATCATCAATAGTAACTGTTGTACTATCAATTGTAGTTGTAGTACCTTGTACTGTCAAATTACCTGCAATAGTAACAGTGCCACCGGCACCTGCTGTGTCCGGATCAATAATAATACCACCGGTTGCTGAACCAATTGTTGTACCGTTAATTGTAATATCGTCGATATTTGCTTGACCAGTTACATCAAGTGTGCCTGCTAGTGTTAGTGTGTTGCTTGCAAATGTTAAGTTAGCATTATCTTCTAGCTCGCCATCTGTTCCACTAAATGTAATTCTAGTTGCAGTTAAGTCTTCAATATTTACACTTGCTAATGTAGTTTGTCCATTAACATCAAGTGTTGTTGAAATCGTCTGTGCTCCAGTAACAGCTAGTGTACTACCATTAAATGTTAAGTTAGCACTATCTTCAATTGCTCCAGCTGTACCAGCTAATACAACTCTGCCACTTGTTAGGTCACTAATAGTAGCACTTGCAAGAGTTGACTCGCCAGTAACTCCTAGTGTTGTACTAATAGTTGCTGCTCCAGTAATGTTAGTATCAGCTTGAAGTTCAATAGTACCTGCGCCGTTTGCACGAAGTTCTAAATCTGTATTTGATTCAGTTGTTGTGATTACATTAGTATCTAATTGTATTGATCCAACTTCTACAATATCGTAAATACCAATACTTGCTGATATACTTGTTGCAATTCCCGAATCAGCACTTGTAATTTTTAAACTACTACCCTCTTGTGACAGTGTTACATCGCCTAAGAAAATACTATTTCCTGCAAGATATAAATCGTTCCAACGTAGATTAGCAGTACCTAAGTCGTAAGTTACATTAGAACTTGGTACAATATTACTATCTACTCTACCGCCAAATGTAATTGTTTGTGTAGTAGTTGCGCCTAAGTCAACGTTTCCGTTAACTTGTAAATTACCAGTAATAGTTGCTGCTGCATCAACAGTTAAAAGCGAACTGCCAAATGTCAGTTGTGCAGTATCGTCTATAGATCCAGTTGCTCCGGCTACTAGTAGTCTGCCAGCAGTTAAATCACTTACTACTATGCTATCTACAGTAGTTTCGCCGCTAATTGCAATGCCGCCTGATACACTTAACGCACTTCCATCAAATGTCATGTTGCTACTATCAACTAGTGCTCCATCTGTACCTACATAAACAACTCTACCAGCAGTTAGATCTGAAACAATAGCACTTGCTAGTGTTGCTTCGCCTGTTACGCCTAATGTTCCTGCTACTGCTGTGTTGCCAGTTGCTTGTGCAACTGTAAATGTATTTGCACCAACTACAAATGTCGTTCCGTTATATGTTAATGTAGCACTACCTTGTAATTCTCCGTTTGCACCAGGTACAACAATTTGATTAACTGTTAAATCTTCAACATTTAGACTTGCAATAGTTGCCTGTCCGTTAATATCAATTGTTCCGCTAACAGTAGCATCACCTGTAATATTTGTATTTTCAAGTAATTCAATTACACCGCTGCCTGCAACACTTAGTTCTAAGTTTGCATTAGAAGCAGTAGTTCTAATTTGATTGCCACTAATTGTAATGTCTTCTAATTCTAATGTGTTTGCACCATAAATTGTGCCTAGAACAGTCAACGATTCGTTGACAGTTAGATCGTTACTTATAGTATCAATGTTAATTTCATTACTTGCTTTAAATGTATCTGTGTCAGCATTATAAACTAATATTGATTTGTCTGTAACTCCGCTGGTATCAACGTCAACTAGGTCGTTAATTTCTGGAGTTACGTTTTCAAATGCAGTTCCAATTGAACCTGCAAATGTGTATGCTGCTCTGCTTGGAACAATGTAGTTTTCAGCGTCAAATCTTGAAGCTGTTGTTACACGGAAGTCATCTAAATTACCATTTAAATAACCAAGTGTTCCGTAAGTACCAGTGTTTCCGCCGACAAACCAGTCAGTTGCAGTTAGTGCAGTTGTATACGCTATACTTGCACTTAATGTACCATTAACATGTCTGTATAGTATTCCGCTAACTCTAGTAAAGCTAACATAATACCATGTGTTAGGTGTTAACGAAACTGCTGTCATTATAGCACCAGTACTGTCGTTAACACCCAATGCTCCAGTAATTTCAAATTCTGTTGCATCTTGAGCTGCATAAACAACTCCGCCAACCGAACTATCATGATATACCCAGAAGTCAATAGTAAAATCACTACTTCCGATTGCAGTTCTTGTTACACTTAGATATGCGTCTGTACCGTTTCCTAGGAAACTACTTACGCCAAACTTTTTGTTTGTTTGTGTAAGTTGTGCAGCGCCGTTAGTAGTTATTGCACCTGCAACAGTGCTACTATCTAAGAATGTTGTATCGCCTTCATTACCGTTTGCAGGAATTAACAACAATGTATCTGCATAGTTTACATCGCCATATGCTCCGCCAAAGCGTAAGTACTGCCCCGGTTGGATATTTGAAATATCTACATCGCCAATTCCAGCTACACTTGCTGCTGCAAGATCAGTTGTAAAGTCTGCTGTCTTGTATGTTGTTACACTAAACTCGCCTGTTGTGCTATTGTATGCAAGGTCACCTGCTGCACTTAATGCTGCTTTAGCTCTTGCATCAGTGTAGTACATTGTGCCGCTGCTTACAGTTGCACTAGGATCTTCAGCTAGTGTTGCTGTGCTGTGATTTGACAAGCTACTTACTGTACCTGTAACATCACCAGTAACATTACCAACTAAATCTGTAGCAAGATCTTTGTTCATTGCAAAACGATCGCTTGCACTTACATAAGTAAATGTTGCATTTGCTCCGTCAATTGTTAAACCAGCACCATTTGCAGCAGCAGCATCTGCTGCTCCTTTTGCAACAGTAATATTAATATCTTCAACATCAAGTGTTGCAGTATTAAGTGTAGTAGTTGTACCGTTAACTGTTAAGTTACCTTGTACAATTACATTACCACTTGCTGTAACTGTTGCAGCAGTAATATCATCTGTGTTTAACGAACCGTTAACAGTTACGCTATTAAATGTAACATCACTAGTTGTTGCAACTGCCTGGCCAATACTTATTACGCCGCCAGCAAATGATACTCCAGTACCTGCTGATAGGTTGTTTAAACTAATAAACTGTGTAGTAGTATTATCAAATCCAATTTCGCCAGTTGACGAATTATATGTAATTGGATCAGCACCACTAAACAATCCACGCACTTCTGCATCCGTGCGCTCTGTAAAGCTAAACACGCCTGTACCACTGTTGTAAGCTAGATCACCACCTGCGCCAAAATGCGCTCTTGTTTCAGACGCTGTAACACCTTCCCAAGTAAACACGCCAGTTGTCTGATTGTATGTAAGACTGCCATCGCCGCCTGCACTAGTGTCTAGTGTAATTGCCGATCTAGCTCTTAGTGGTGTATGATATAGTCTTGTACCTTCTGCAAGATCAGTAGTTGATTTAAGTGCAAAGTCTGTGTTGAAATCTGCTGTTTTGTATGTCGTTACACTAAACAAACCAGTAGCTTGCGTATAAGTTAAATCGCCGCCTGCACTAAAGTGTGCTCTGACATCAGCAGCACTTGGACCAGTATAAGTAATTACACCTGTTGTGCCGTTGTATGTAAGACTGCCATCGCCGCCTGCGTCTGTAACACTAATTGCTGCTCTTGCTAATGCGTTAGTAAAAAACTTCTTAGTGCCTTCAGTTAAGTCGTCTGTATCAAAGTTACTAATGTCACTTACTTGTCCGGTAACGTTACCAGTTAATGCAGCATACACTCTATTAAAGGATGCATCGCCTTGTGTGCCTGTAAATACTTCAGAAGTATTAGTTGCATTAGGAATAAATGTAAAGCGTCCTGTGCCTTCGTCTAATCCAAAGAAGCCACGTTTTGCATTTGTATCCCACCATAGGAATTCAATACCGCGATCTTTGCCATCGCTTGCACTTAGTCCGGTAACACCAACTCTTAGTACTGGATCTTCTGTAGTAGTTACAGTTGAATTAACAGTTGTAGTTGTACCGTTAACTGTTAAGTTTCCGGTTACAGTTAAGTTATTTGCAATGTTTGCAGTATCAACATATAATGTTGCAAATCCGTTAGTAGCATCACCTAAGTCATAAGTTGCATCAGCGTCAACTAATATACTACTTGCAAATTTAGCAGTTGCAGTAATAGTATCGGTATCTGCATTTCCTAATATTACATTGCCATTAAATGTTGCTGCACCGCTGACGCCTAATGTGCCAGTTGCAGAAATATTTACTACTGTAGTATCACCCGTTACACCAAGTGTTCCGCCAACAGTTGTGTTGTTTGTAACTTCAAGTGTGTTACTTGGAATTAGTACACTACCTGTGCCTGCTGCACGAAGTTCTAAATCTGTATTAGTAGTTAACGACTCAATATAGTTGTCGTCAATTCTAATCATGTCGGTTTCAAAACGTGCTGCACTTATAGTTGAACTTGCATTAATGCTAGATGCACTTGCAGCGCCTAATGTTAAAGTTCCGTTAACAGTAAGCGCACCTTCTATAGTTGCATCATTTGAAACAGTTAAATCATTTGAAACAGTTAAATCATTTGTAATAGTAACATTGTCTGTTAGACCAACAGTAATTGTGTTGTTAGTTACTGCAACTGTTGCTTCGTTTGCTGTTCCACGGACTTGTAATGTTTCAGTTAGCAAATCAATAATTGTACTGCTTACACCGTCACTTATAGTTAATTCTTCAACAAGTGTTTCTTCTCCAGCTACAGTTACTCTACCATATGCGTCAACTGTAAACGTCGGAATTGCAGTTGCTCCGCCAAAGCTACCTGATGGGTCGCTTCCTAATGCTTCAAGGTCGATTGTAACTTCGTTGTTTGATACAGTAGTTACAACACCTGTGCCGCCTGTGAATGTAATTGTTTCTCCACCTGCAACAGTGTCAGTATTTACACCGTCTGTTATGCCAAAACTTGTAGCAATTGCCTGTGTTGTAATAGTTGAAATTCTACCTTTTGCGTCTACAGTTATTACAGGAATTGAAGTAGTTGATCCGTATGTATCTGCAACAACTCCAGTGTTAGTTAAATCAAGTGTTACTGCTGCATTTTCGGTGCCGCTATTAACAACACTAATATTACTGTTTCCAGCATCATCAATAGTAGCAATATAATTACCAGTAGTATCTGTACCTAATGCAACACTGTTTGCCGCAATAGTTGTAACAAATGATACATTTCCTGTACCGTCAAAACTAATTGCACTTGCAGTTACATCGCCTGATAAACTAAATGATCTTGCAGTTGCAAGTTTTGTAGCGGTATCAGCATTGCCTGTTACGTTACCTGTTACGTTACCTGTTACGTTACCTGTTAAGGCACCTGTGATACTATTAAAAGTTACATTGTCAGTTGTTCCAACTGCTTGGCCAATTGTGATAGTAGGAGTTGCACCTTCACCTGTGTTATTAGTTAAAGTAACACCTGTACCAGCTACTAAACTTTCTACATAATCGCCAGTTGTATCTGTGCCTAGTGCAACACTATTTGCTGCAATTGTTAATGCAACATCGTTTACATTTGCACTTCCGTCGATACTAAACGATCCAGTTACATCGCCTGTTGCAAAATTAACTGTTCTTGCAGTTGCCCACTTAGTTGCAGTACTAGCATTGCCTGTTACTGTTCCGGTTACATTACCAGTTACATTTCCTGTAAATGCTGCCGGAATTGTCGTTCCGTTGCCGTTTTCTAATACTTTGGTTGTGCTGTTACTTGCATATATATCGCCAATTACACTACCAGTAAGTTTGTTTAGTCCTAGGTTAACTGCTTTATTGTAAGTCCAATATTGTCCGGCATGATTCCAAACAATAGTTGCTTCGCCGTCTGTGCCTAAGTCAACTGTAATTCCAGCGCCGTTTGCTGCTGCTGAATCTGTTGCGCCTTTAGCAACTGTAATGTTTATATCTTCAACATCAAGTGTTGCAGTGTTTAATGTAGTTGTTGTGCCGTTAACAGTTAAGTTGCCAGTAATGATAACATTGCCGCTTGCTGTAACTGATGCTGCTGTAATATCGTCTGTGCTTAATGTTCCGTTTACTGCAACATTGTTAAAGGTAACATTGTCAGTTGTTCCAACTGCTTGACCAATTGTGATAGTAGGAGTTGCACCTTCACCTGTGTTATTAGTTAAAGTAACACCTGTTCCTGCTACTAAACTTTCTACATAATCGCCAGTTGTATCTGTACCTAGTGTTAATGATCCTGGATTATATACAGTAGTTAATACTACATTACCCGTACCGTCAAATGTTACTCCGGTTGCAGTAACAGCACCGGCTAAACTAAATGTTCTTGCAGTTGCAAGTTTTGTAGCGGTATCAGCATTGCCTGTTAACGCACCAGTAACATTACCGGTGAATGTTGCGTTTGTACCGTCAGTGCCGTTTTCAAGTACTTTGCTAGTTCCATTAGCTGCATAAATGTCACCGTTTACATCTCCAACTAAATTACCAACTACATTACCTGTTACATTCCCTGTTACATTCCCTGTTAATGCACCAGTAATTCCGCTTGTTGCTGATAGTGTAGTAAATGCGCCTGTGCCAGCAATTGTTGCTCCAATTGTAGATCCGTTAATTGCTACAGTATCAATTGTTCCGCCATTAACATCAATAGTAGTAAATGTACTTGTACCAGATGATGTAATATTACCAGTTACATTGCCAGTTACATCACCAGTTACATTGCCAGTTAAGTTACCAGTTACATTTCCTGTTAATGCACCAGTAATTCCGCTTGTTGCTGATAGTGTAGTAAATGCGCCTGTGCCAGCAATTGTTGCCCCGATAGTTGAACTATTAATTGCTACACCATCAATTGTTCCACCGTTAACATCAATCGTAGTAAATGTACTTGTACCAGATGATGTAATATTGCCAGTTACATCACCAGTTACATCACCAGTTACATTGCCAGTTAAGTCACCAGTTACATCGCCAGTTACATCGCCGGTTACATCGCCGGTTACATCGCCGGTTAAGTTGCCTGTAACATTACCAGTTAGGTTACCTTCAAACGACAACGCTTTTACAGGCAAGTATACCGGTGTGCCAGCGGCATCAACAAATTCAAATTTATCAGTAGTTTCGTTCCAGATAATTTGTACATCAACTAACGAACCTCTGTTGATGTTTAATCCAGAATTTTGTGTTGGTGCAACGCCTGCGCCTAAATTACTGTTTAAGTTAATAATATTATCTGCTAGATCAATAGTTTCTGTATTGATTGTTGTAGTTGTGCCGTTAACTGTTAAGTCACCAGTAATAACAACATTACCACTTGCAGTAACAGTTGAAGCAGTAATATCGTCTGTACTTAATGTTCCGTTAACGGTTACACTTCCAAATGTAACATTACTAGTTGTAGAAACTGCTTGCCCAATTGCAATAGTCGGTACACTCCCTTCACCTAGAGTATGAGTAACAGTAACACCTGTTCCACCTGTTACATCGTTAACATAATTACCTGTTGTATCAGTTCCTAGTGCAACACTATTAGCTGCGATTACAGTAGTTAATATTATATTGCCTGTACCATCAAAGTCAACTGCGCTTGCAGTTACATCGCCATCTAGACTAAAACTAACAGCCGTTGCAAGTGCAGTAGCAGTATCAGCATTGCCAACTAATGAGCCAGTAAATACTGCGTCTGTACCGTCTGTACCGTTTTCAAGTATTTTACTTGTACCGTTTGCAGCATAAACATCACCAGTAACATCACCAGTAACATCACCACTAATAGAAGCAGTAACAATATTATTAACTGCATCAACTAATAGCGTACTGTCGTCTCCGAATACACTACCTTGTACATCGCCTGTGTGGTATCCGGTAGTATTACCAGTTACATCGCCAGTTAAGTTACCAGTTACATTGCCAGTTACATTACCGGTTACATCGCCAGTAAATGTTGCATCAGTTCCGTCGGTGCCGTTATCTAGTACGGTTTGGCCGCCGGATGCTTTTACTGTGCCCTTGTAATATGCGTCACTACCGTCAGTACCAGTAGCAAGTATAATCTGTCCTCCTGAAGAAGTAAGGTTACCACTAAACGCTCCACTAAATTGTGTTGCTGATAATATGCCGCCTGCTGGATTGTATGTTAACCCGTTGTCAACTTCTAGCCCTCTATTTCCAGTTGTTGAAGCATCTGTAAATGCAAGATATACAGTTTCGTTATTTGTTGCATTTGCTGTAAATGTAACGGCTGTTGCTACTGCTGCTGTTCCGTCTAATGCTGCTGTAATTGTTCCTGCTGCAAAGTTTCCGCTTGCATTTCTAGAAACAACAGTATTAACTGTATTAACTGATGTTGCGTTTGATGTGATTGTATAATCAGTACCGTCACTTGCATTAGCTGCATTAACAGACAGTCCTACACCGCTTACAGTAACCGCAGCAGCATAAAGACCTGTTGTATCTGTGCCTAGTGTAACACTGTTTGCTCCAATAGTTAATGCTACATTGCTTACATTTGCACTCCCGTCAATACTAAATGTGCCAGTTACGTCTCCGCCTGCAAATTGCACAGTTCTTGCAGTTGCCCATTTAGCAGCAGTTCCGCTTACATTACCTGTAACATTTCCTGTTAGGTTTGCATAAACCATTCCGAATTCTGCGTCGCCGGCTGAGCCAGAAAATGTTTCGCTTGTGTTCGTTGCGTCTGGCTTAATTGTAAATCTGCCTGAACTATTATCCCATCCAAAGAAGCCGCGTTTCTGTGCAATTCCAGTATGATAGATAAATTCATTACCTCTATCCTTGCCGTCATTGCTTTCAAGAGCAGTAACACCTAATCTAATTACTGGATCTTCAATTGTTACTACACTTGTATTAACTGTAGTAGTTGATCCATTAACAACTAGATTTCCTGTTACAGTTAAATCACTGCCGACAGATAAATTACTTGCAATTTGCAAGCTGTTAGGTAGACCAATTTTTACTTTGTTATCGCTTACAACAATATCAACTTCACTAGTAGTACCTTCAAATGTTAGTGTATCACTTAATAGATCTACAGTATCAGCATTTGTACCATCAGTTATTGAAAGTGTTGTAGCAACATTTGCTTCGCCTGCATTAGTTATTCTACCATAGTTGTCAACTGTAAAGTATGGTATTTTTGTACCGTTTACGTCACCGTATGTTGCAGCACTTACGCTAGTTGTATTAAGTCCAACTGACACTGTTGCGGATTCTAATCCGCTACCGCTGAATACAAGAGTGTTACTTCCGTCGCCGCCTATAGATGCAACATAGTTACCTGTTGTATCTGTTCCTAATGCAACACTATCAGCTTGTATTGTTGTGTTAATAATTGCATCAGTTGATCCATCAAAACTCACAGTGCCTGCAATATCACCTTGTAGAGTAATATTTCTTGCGGTTGCTAGTGTAGTTGCAGTACTTGCATTTCCTGTTAGTGCGCCCGTAACTGTTGTAGCAGTAACAGAAGTAGCATTAATTGTTTTAATATATCCGTTGTTCCAATATAAACTAGACGTACCTAAAGTGTTTGTATTAGATACACTCGGAACTAGGTTTGTATTAATTCTAGAATTAATTGTTAACAAATCACTAGTAGCATTACCGATTGTAGTTTGGCCGGTTGTTGTTAATGTGGGAGTTGTAATTCCACCTTGTGATACGTTAACCCCTGCAGCATCTACAGTTAGTACTAATCCGCCATCATTTACAGTTAATAATGGAGTAGTAAGTCCGCTGCCTGTTGCAACAACTAATCCAGTAGAATCAGCTCTTGCTACTTCAGTTCCGGTAATTTCAAATAGTGTTGCATTGCCTGCGTCTAGTACAATATTAGTTGCACTTTCAATAGTCGGAACACCAACACCGTCACTAATGAAACTTTCTGCTGTTACAGAACCTTGTACTTCTAAGTCTGTTAGTATATCAACAACACCAGTTCCGGCAGCATTTAATTCTAAGTTTGAATTAGATACTGTAGTTTGTATTACATTCCCGTCAATTTCAATGTCGTCTAGAGTTAAAGAATCACCAATAATTTGTGCAGCTTCAAAATTAGTAAGTGTTGCGCCATCGCTAGTAATTTTTAAGCTACCTGCGCCGTCATCTTGTAATAACAATGTACCTAAGTAAATTGTTTGGCCTCCTACATAAAGCGAACGCCATTTCTTGTCAATGCTACCTAGGTCGTATGTTTCATTTGCACTTGGAATTAAGTTACTTTCAAAATCTGCTGCAACTGTAATACTATCTGTGTCTGCATCACCAATTGTAATGTTTCCACCTAATGTTAAATTGCCTGTGATATTTGCATCACCTGTAACTGTAAATGTACTGCCGTCCCAAGTTAAATTAGCACTATCTTCGATAGCGCCAGCAGTACCGGCTAATACAACACGACCAGCAGTTAAGTCACTGATAGTGGCACTACTTAGTGTAGTTTCACCTGCGCCTAATGCACCAGTAACAGTAACATCATTACCTACTGTAAGATTAGTAACAATAGCAACAGTATCAGTAAACGAATCAAGAGTTAAATTACCGGCACTAGTAGTAATTGTATTGTCGTCAGTTACAGCAATCTGAATGTTACCGATTGTTGTGCTGTCTAGTGTAATACCGTTTGTTACAGAAAGATCATCTGTAAAAACATGTGACCAGCGTTTTGCATCTGTACCAACAGTGTATGTTCCGTCTACATCAGGAACTAAATTTCCTGTAAAATCTGCATTAACGGTGATACTATCTGTGTCTGTATCACCAATTGTGATGTTGCCGCCAAGTGTTAAGTTACCAGTAATTTCTGCATCACCAGTAACTACAAATGTACTACCGTCAAATGTTAAGTTAGCACTGTCTTCAACTGCGCCAGCCGTGCCAGCTAGTACAACACGTCCTGCTGTTAGGTCACTAATAGTAGCACTTGCAAGTGTTGATTCGCCGGTAACACCTAGTGTTGTGCTAATTGTTTGTGCGCCAGTTACAGCTAGTATAGTGCCGTCAAATGTTAAATTGGAGCTATCTTCAACAGCACCGGCTGTGCCAGCAAGTATAACTCTGCCACTTGTTAAGTCACTAATAGTAGCACTTGCAAGTGTTGATTCACCTGCATTAAATATAGCTACAGTTGTATCACCAGTAACATCTAATGTATCATTTAGTGTAGTAGCTAATGTAACATCTAATGTATTACTCAGTACAGTAGCACCACTAACGTCTAGACCTGCTCCAACTGTTACTCCTGCTGTAGTTTCTAATGTTGTACCAGTAATATTAGCTGCATCTAAGTCGCCCGTAGTTACTGTTGAAGTGACATCTAACGTTCCACCTATTATTGCGTTATTAGTTACATCTAGCGTATCTAATGTAGTTGTACCAGTTACATCTAATGTTCCGCCTACTGTTAGATTTACACCAATACTACCGTTGCCAGTTGTTGTGATAGTACTACCGTCAATATCAGTACCACTAATAGTTCCAGTTGCGGTGATTGCTCCGCCCACAGCAAATGTGCTGCTGTCAAATGTTAAATTAACACTATCTTCAATTGCTCCAGCTGCGCCTGCTAATACAATGCGGCCTGCTGTCAGGTCACTAATTGTAGCACTACTTACTGTAGTTTCGCCAGCACCTAAAACACCTAGTGTAGTAGTTCCTGTAACTCCTAGCGTGGTACTAAATGTACCTGATGTTGCACTTAGACTTGCAATCGTAGAAGCACCGGTAACACCTAATGTTCCACCTACGGTTGCGTTTCCTGTTGCAGCTAGATCAACACCTTCGATATTTCCAAATACAGCGTTACCAGCTGTGCCGGCAAATACTTCATCAGTATTAGTTGCGTCAGGAATAAATGTAAACTTTGCTGTGCTTCTGTCAAATCCAAAATAACCTACTTTAGCATCAACACCGTCGTGCCACTGGAATTCAATACCGCGGTCTTTGGTGTCATCGCTTACTGGAGCAGTGTCACCGCCTAGTGTAAGTATTGGATCGTCTAGTGTTGTTACAGTACTATTAATTGTTGTAGTAGTACCCATAACTTGCAAGTTACCTTGGATAGTAACCGTGCCTTCGCCGCCAGCAGGAGTTGGATCAAGTACTAAGCTGCCGGTTGTGGTACCAATAGTGTTTCCGTCTATTGTAATATTGTCTACAGCTATTGCAGTTGTAGTTAATGTTGTACCGTCAAATGTTAAGTTAGCATTGTCTTCAACTGCTGAGTCTGTGCCTGCAAGTAATACTCTACCCGTAGTTAGATTTGATACTTGTATTGCAGCAATTGTTGTAGTTCCCTGAACTTCAAAGTCGCCTGTTACTAATCCAGCTGACGCTGTTAATGTTGTACCGTCAAATGTTAAGTTAGCACTATCGACTAATGCACCGGCTGTTCCTGCATATGTTATTCTAGTTGCTGTTAGATCCGAAACAATAGCACTTGCTAAAGTTGACTCGCCTGTTACGTCTAAATTGCCGCCAACACCTGCATCAGCAGTTAGTGTTATATTTGCGCCAGTGTAATCTTCAGCAGCAACAGTACCGTTAACTGTTAGCGTTCCGCCTGTTCCTGCTGGACTTGGATCAATTGTAATGCCTGTACTTGCACTAATAGTACTACCGTTAATGTCAATATTATCAACACTTAAACTTCCAGTAATTCCAACATCACCAGTAACAGTTGTGTTTCCAACATCAAGTGTCGATAATGTAGTATTTCCAGTAACACCGAGTGTTGTGCTAATAGTTGCTGCACCTGTTACAGCTAGGGTACTGCCATCAAATGCTAAGTTAGCACTATCTTCAACTGCTCCATCTACACCAGCTAGTATAACTCTACCTGCTGTCAAGTCACTGATAGTAGCACTTGCAAGTGTAGTATTTCCAGTAACACCAAGTGTTGTGCTAATAGTTGCTGCACCTGTTACAGCTAGAGTAGTACCGTCAAATGTTAAGTTAGCACTGTCTTCAACGGCACCAGCAGTTCCTGCAAGTATAACTCTGCCAGTAGTTAAGTCACTAATAGTAGCACTACTTAATGTAGTTTCTCCCGCACCTAATACACCTAATGTAGTAGTTCCAGTAACTCCTAGTGTTGTACTGATGGTTGCTGCGCCTGTTACAGCTAAAGTAGTACCGTCAAATGTTAAGTTAGCACTGTCTTCAATTGCTCCAGCAGTTCCTGCAAGTATAACTCTACCAGCAGTTAAGTCTGAGATAATTGCACTTGCGAGAGTTGATTCACCTGTAACACCTAGCGTTGTACTGATGGTTGCTGCTCCTGTTACAGCTAGAGTAGTACCGTCAAATGTTAAGTTAGCACTGTCTTCAACGGCACCATCTACACCAGCTAGTATAACTCTATCAGCAGTTAAGTCTGAGATAATTGCACTTGCGAGAGTTGATTCACCTGTAACACCTAGTGTTGTGCTTATATCTAACGAACCAGTAATATTAGTGTCAACTAAGAGTTCAATAGTACCAGTGCCATTAGCTAATAGTTCTAAATTAGTATTAGACTCTGTTGTTCTAATTTGATTTCCATCAATAGAAATTTGTTCGGCTATAAGTCTGTCAGCATAAATTGTACCGCCAGTAATGTCTAATTCATTGCCGCCAGCATCTACTACCTTAAATCCGCCATTTTCGTCTTTAAGTTGCAATCCGCCTAAGTAAATTGTTTGACCACTAACATAAAGTGAACGCCATTTTTTGTTTGCACTACCTAAGTCATATGTGTTATCTGCATTTGGTATTAGGTTACTTTCAAAGTCAGCAGCGACAGTAATTCCGTCTGTGTCTGCATCACCAATTGTAATATTTCCGCCAATAGTAACGTTTCCAGTAACATCAAAGTCGCCAGTTACAGTTAATGTACTGCCATCAAATGTTAAGTTAGCATTGTCTTCAACAGCACCAGCAGTTCCTGCAAGTATAACTCTGCCAGCTGTTAGGTCAGAGATAACTGCACTTGCTAGTGTTGATTCACCAGTAACGCCTAAGGTTGTGCTTACATCAACTGCACCTGTTACAGCTAGAGTAGTACCGTCAAATGTTAAGTTAGCACTGTCTTCAACAGCACCATCTACTCCGGCTAATATTACGCGGCCAGCTGTTAGATCGCTAATTGTAGCACTTGCAAGTGTTGATTCGCCAGTAACGCCTAAGGTTGTGCTTACATCAACTGCACCTGTTACAGCTAGAGTAGTACCATCAAATGTTAAGTTAGCACTATCTTCAACAGCACCAGCAGTTCCTGCAAGTATAACTCTACCAGCAGTTAAGTCAGAGATAACTGCACTTGCTAGTGTTGACTCTCCAATTACGCCAAGCGTATCATTTAGAGTAGTTGCTAACGTAACATCAAGTGTATTTGTTAGAGTTGTTGCTCCGGCTACATCAAGAGTTGTGCTTACATCAACTGCTCCTGTTACATCTAATGTAGTACCATCAAATGTTAAGTTAGCACTATCTTCAACGGCTCCGTCTGTACCTGCAAGTACAACACGATCAGCTGTTAGATCTGAAACAATAGCACTTGCTAATGTTGTTTCTCCGGTTACTCCTAGTGTGCCGCCAACTGTTGCATTAGTAGTTACGCCAACACTTGCAATTGTTGCAGCGCCAGTTGTGATTGCATC
>Ga0307488_10000517_pt1 | contig 32105 bp, 49 predicted proteins | sample SB02metaG_FD_202248 | JGI IMG/M metagenome (GOLD analysis project Ga0307488, IMG submission 202248) | Sea-ice brine microbial communities from Beaufort Sea near Barrow, Alaska, United States - SB 0.2 | ecosystem: Environmental > Aquatic > Marine > Coastal | place: USA: Alaska | collected...
CATCTCCTAGTTCTAAAATAGTGGACCCGCTCGGATTTGAACCGAGGACCGATCGGTTATGAGCCGACTGCTCTTACCCCTGAGCTACGGGTCCATCTTTAAGTATTTTCTATATTTCTCAGGCATTCTATCAAAGTATTTTGTACTTGTCAAGGACTTTCTACCTTTATTCAAGTCGCTTGAACGTGCTACATTTATCAGAAAGCAGGGTGCATGTTGTCTTGGATTGAACCCATCAACCTCAAGGTCGTCGTTTGGATTCATACATATACTCTTGTAATCCTTTATTCCATTTCTTTTCAGAAGTTTATTTAGGAATGACTGGAATGGCGCTGTGTTCTCTTTCTCCAACTCAACTGGAATACCGTCCACAAACAGAGCGAACAGTCCAGAACTGTATCCATCGTCTATCATCTGCTTAACAACGTCAGGAAATACCTGGACATTCGAATCAAACACATCCACCAGCAACCTGCCCCTTGTTCGCTCTCCCTTGGAAAAGGGGCAGGTTGCCATACCCGAAAACTCCTCCCTTGGAGTCTCGATGTATTCTTTGATGTAAGAGTGTATTCTCTCTATGGTGTTACTCTTTTCTACCATACAAAATATCCAATCTGTTTTTTCTTTCTTGTTCTGGTGAAGTCGTTGACCTTGCGATCACCATCCTGACCAGTGCTGATGCTGTGTAAGCATAACAAGCCACTAGGAGAACGTACTCTAACTTCACGCTGTTAGGAACCTGTAGAAGTTGCGGCACACCGTCCTAAAGTAGTTGACCCCACCTTCGTTCTCGTTGTGCAATTCATACAATACTTTGTAGTCGCCTGAATCATAGGCGTCATCCATCGTATCGTTGACGATATCTACCATTTTGTAGGCGGCCGCCCTTATTTCCTCTGGAAGCATAAACATCATTTTATCTAGGCGACCCTTGATCATACAGTTCATGATGTATTTGTAGCACAACTTACTCTTGACCATCTCGCCGATGTAGTTAATGTACTTAAACTTGATAAGTTGCCCATTAAAGTTCATGACCCAACCCTCGTGATTTGACACTGAACGACTGCTAATCTCATCGACTAGATCATTCAGAGTCATCTCACGAGACTCAGGACATATGAAGAGATGCGGCATTGCTTTGCAAGTATGCTCTAACTCTGTGAGTTTCAGCGACTCACCATCGGAATCATAAGCATTCAACAGGTATAGTGTTTCCACGTTGTCATAATCAACGAAGACCTTAGTGTAGGGGTGGATCAATTCCACTACAATAGACATAAGTTCCTTACCTACAGTCTTTTCTACCTGTTGAAAGTCCGAAAGAGTAAGCATGTTACCAGCAATCTCCGCACTAGTTGTTCCAAATTTACCTCGGGTGGAGGAACACAGTTCACCGTTATGGACAAAGTACTCAATCATATGTCCATCCGCTTTTTCTCGGGCGGTGTATTTACCTGTTCCAAACTTCTGGGTGAGTGCCTCGTATGTATTTTCCGGCAACTCACTGTAGTTAAAGAACTTCTCGAACCCGCGACTAACGAGAACTGGTTCCTCCACACTGAAGTCGTAGATCATACCACGCATATCGCGCAGGGGTTGTGACCACCCTTGATCCACTTCATGCAGTACATTGTGTGCCTGACCTGTATAGTTCAACAGGATCAGTTGACGCTCTTCATCAATGTCAAACCCTAGCAACTCACCTGGGTTCTTCATGTCTGTGTGCTCAAGGTGTAGCAACTCCTTGAACTTCTGAGCATTTTCTCTCTTGAATGATGCCCACTTAGTCTTCTTGTCTTCGATAGTACGAATCTCTGAAGTGATAAGTTTAGCAATCACAGGCACGTTTGAATGTACTGACACGTTAATGTCCTTTCATTTAAGTTGTGAGAGTATTATATATTAACTTTGTTTATTTGTCAAGACGATGATGAAAGTTTATCGACGAATCGCTTCTGTTGGGGGTGCCACTCATATGCAATGGCAAAACTTTCCTCAGAAGATAATTGCTTTTCAAATACAACCTTTTGAATCTTAGGGAAAGAGGTTCGGCATAACAATTCGCTTGTATTGTGCTCCAGGATCTCTTGAATGAACTTCTGTCTACCGTGGTCTACAGACCTGACAGAAGAAATGTTAGAATCCATCGATTTTCCGATACGGGTAATCAACCATACGTCCCTGGATGTACCACCGGATCTTTTCCAGACCTGGTACATTTGATTTTCGAACGCCTGTGGGTGAGCAGACATCACTAGCATGACGGGAGAGTCATCCACACCAGGATGAACCTGAGTCTGATTCATAGTGTTCCAATCATCGACAGGAAAGAATTCTTTCCACAAGTTTTTGCGCATCCCTTCAGTATTCGCAGATGGTAAAGGTTGTGACCTGTCGGCAGAAAATGCCTTATTGAGTACGTTACCGACAAAAGATCTATATTCCTCTCGGGCGTAGATCGTACCAGACTCGGTAATCAACCAATTCCTGCCCCAGTTCTTTTTCTTTTCCAGTGTCCAACTTAAAATCTGTGGATTTTCCTCACAAGCATATTCAAAATTACGTACGAGTTGATGTGGGAGATCCTCCTCTTTATTTTCTGGTCTTGTGCCATCCACCTCCTCGTTACCGATTCGTGCAAGTTTATTTGCAAACTTACGGATTTTCCAAGTTGGTGTGCCTTCTGGGAATTTAAATTTAACCCAGTCGCACTTAGATTTAAACCCCTTTTCATTGATGGCATATTCATGCCCGCGCCCGCGCTCATTACCGATAGCAAAGTACACTAGACTTTCAAGTTCAGTGCCAAGAAGTATTCTTTTCCTTGGTTCCTCATACTTGTAGAAGGCAGTATACCACTTATGAGGATCATCCTCACCATTGACTCTCGATTGAAAGTCACTATAGTATTTTTCGGACCTTGGGGCAAAACTAGACATGTCCCACCCCTTTACAATCTCAACTTCCAGACCCTCGACCTGTACAAGTTCAGTCCATCGAATGGACCTTGGATCTTCAACGTCTTTGCTGGGATTTATGTACCCCATATCCTCTACTTGTTTCCATACTTTTTCATAGTATTTATCTGTTTCTGTTTTTAGTTCAACAATTTTGGCAGTTGTTCTATTACTCATTGTCCCCATCTCCTCTTATCTTAATCATCATATACTTTATTTGTTTATTTGTCAAGAACTTATTTTGCTGACCACTTCAATAATATAGCAAATCTTTTATCGTTTGTAAAGTCTTTTCTTTACTTTTTTTATACGTGTGGTGCGCCAAAAGGATACGCCGATGCAAGCACCACTCTTGAGAACTTAATAGATCCTCCGTGCTTCTTTGTTAGGTCTGAAACCTTCTTATCACAAATCTTCCTGGTCGCTATGATCTCTTGACTTCTTTCTGATCCGACACGATAGCGAACCCTGACTAAATCTTCAGGTGCTTTCTTCTTCACTTAAAGTTCTTCTGAATCGCTTCGAAGATTATCTCTTCCATGTTGAGTCCTTCGTAACTCTTGTCGGCGCGGACATCGTTTGCGACAACCTCAACTACTGTCTGATCCTCGACTCTGCACTGGACTACGGCATCATTGTTGAACATTGTCAAGTCTTCAAAGTTGACAACTCCAACCTTTCTCTTACCAGTATCAATAAGGATCATACGGTCGAATGTCTTGTCGGGTATACCGAGGTTTTTTCCTCTATGGTTTCTCAGTATCACCTTCTTTGTATGATGCGTGGTCGGTTGAAAAATAGTGCCCTGCAACTTACACTCGTAGCGAAGACCATCAGATCCTTCAAAGTCCATACCATCGGCAGTGTCGCCGACATACTTGAGATTACCGTTACTATACTTATCGATTGCCATTTCAACAATCTCTGTACGCAATGGTCGAGTCTGGTTGCGAGTGAGTGTACTGACAGAGTTGATGACTCCGAATACTTTCTTCCAATTTACATTCTTTTTTAAGTCAATCATTTGTCTCCCCCTATCATCAGTATCTCTGTTGCCTTGGTTGCTGTGTGGGTATCATCTTCTTGTTTCTTCTTTCTACCCACGGTATATGTTATATCAAAGTATTCTATCTTGCAACCTTTATTTCTTTCTTCAAAGAAGTTATCTCCCCAATCACGGTTCGATAACAAAGAGTATGCTCCACTATCGCATGAATGATGAAAGAAGTCAAGCACTTTTTCTTGGAAATCGTCACTAAGTTCAGTTCCATAGTCAGCGAACGTCTTCTCATCATCAGACGCGGATCGGTAAGGAGGGTCTAGAAACACATATGATCCCTTACCGACATGCTCCATGGATTCACTGAAGTCATTGGAAGTTATTACAGAGTTCTGCAATGCCTCGTGCCACAACATCACGTTCTCTTTATTGTAAACCTCTTTATCATGTCGCATCAACCCGCAGGGCGTATTGAATCTTTCGTGCTCTGCGCCCATTTGCCAGACACCGTTGAATGCAGTCTTCATCAGAAAGTAGAGAGTTGCTGCCTCTTCGGTTCGGGACCAGTCGTTATAATCCTCTTGGTACATCTGTCTAACTTTAAAGAAGAAAGTTCTTCTTGTCTGTTGTTCTGAGAATATCTTATGCCAATCGTACTTGTTGTGTGGCAACTTGTACTTCTTCTCCAAGTCGGCGTCCTTCATGCCAGTTGGATCATCAACCCATTCTACCTTACCGGATGACCTATCTCTACGTTTTGGTGGAGACAAAGACATGTATTTTATAGCGAAGCGGTCAGTGATCTTTGTGAACTCATCGACATCATCTCTAATGGATTTGTATATGTTTACAATATCAGGGTTGATATCATTTATGTAGAACTCTGCATTCGGGTTTGTTTCATATGCCCATATGAACATGGCACCGCCGCCAAAGAAAGGTTCGTGATACTTATCGAACGCCGGTGGCAGGTATGGTCCGTACTCATTGTTTATTAATTTTGTCTTGCCGCCTGCCCACATGAATAATGGAGTCATCTATTTACAACTGTCCAGAACATCCAGCATGATTCTGCTCACTTGTTCTTTGGTAAAACCGTCTGGACTCATGTGAAACTTAAAGTTCTCCCCCATTGTATATTTCGCCAACCGAGACATCTTTTCCAAGCATTCACCCTTCTTTGCTCCCGCACCAGAACAGAAAGTTATATATTTGACGTCGGGGTTGATTGATTTTGCGACCGATGCGTTTTTGAACCAGCGCTCGTTTGCGTTTCCAAGTAGGTTTTGCTTCTTGCCCTCGAAAACAGCAACGAGTCTGTCCCCTATGAACCATGATCCGCCGTCGGGTGCAAATCCGAAGCAATTTTCGCCCACAAGGTCTACCTTCATTTGATTGCTAAACTGTTTGATACTGCGAAAACCAGAGGTATTGGGTATGAGTTCGTCCGCACACTCTTTCAACAGCTTATCCATCTTTTTACTTTGTTCGTCATACGCTGTAGTACCTGCTTGGATACCGCCGTTGTATCCTTCATCTCTCTGTGATCTGTTAGACATCATTGTTCCCTTTCGTAGTTTGTTATTAGCAATTCTTTGCGCTCTTTTTGCGCTTCTGTATATACCTTACTAGATCGCATTGTATATGTCAAGTCCCAATCATTAAAATAATAATCTGCGTACCTTTTTCTTAGAACTTCATTTGAATTGTAAGTGATCATCCAATCATGCTCACATTCAACTGAGTCTTCATAGAACCTCATGTGATCAAACCCTGAGTGCATGTCCCCGTTCTTACCATACAAGTCATCCTTGATATCATAAGGAGGGTCGAGAAAGATAAAGCAATCATCCGCACCTTTGGCACTGAGTAGGTACTCGTAGTCAAGATTGGTAATCTTCCAGTCCTTGATGAGTTTAGAATATGCTGGCAACTTACTGATACCATTCATGCTGAAGTTCTGCTCTGATGCCTGCTCCGAGAAAGAACTACTCTCCCCTAGTCCTGAGAAACTACACTTGTTCAGTATGTAAAAGTACACTGCTTTAGTCAAGTTATCTGTAGATCCAGTTGAGATGTTACACTTGGCATGATTGAAAAGTTCTCTGTGCTTGTCGATCATTTCCAAGATGCTGGGATCCCAGTCAATCTTTGGAACCTTTTCCTTGCGTAAAGGTTTCGATACATACTCAATGGCACCCTTGATTCGTACTAACTCCTGATGTAGTTCTGGTCCTCTATCTCTTAACTGAACCCAGAAGTTATACAGGTTATAATACGCATCGTTTACCCAGACCTTCGTGTTTGGTCTGGTCTGGGTTACATGCAATGCCATTGAACCACCTCCAAGAAAGGGTTCCCGAAACTCACTGAAACTCTCTGGCAAGTCCGGACTCAATTTCTTAATCGCTCTTGACTTACCACCTGGATATCTCAATGGTGTCTTAAGACTTACCATTATCTCCTCCGAGTCTCTCTTCTAAGACCTCAAGTCTTTTTTTGTTTTCATTGATTCGAACAGTGTTAAGATTGATAACCTTATCAATAACTCTAAGCATCAAGTAAAGGGATGCTACAAAACTAATAGCACCCACGATCCAGAAGATGTAAAACCAAGTCATAGTAATGTCCTTTCGGTTAAGTAAAAAAGCGCCCTGGGTAGGATTCGAACCTACGACCTGCGGATTAGAAGTCCGATGCTCTATCCAACTGAGCTACCAGGGCATTTGTTGTTGTAACAATAACACACTTATTTGTGTTTGTCAATAGTTTTTATCTTGTTCTCTTGTACCAATCGTATGCGATACTTCCTAAGAATATCGCTGATGCCAAAACAGCAACTTCACCAATTAAATCTAACATGCCAGTCCCTCCCTCTTTGCTCTAGACAGTATCCTCAGAAACTTTGCACGGACCCAATCACATTCACCTGTAACCAACTTAATTCTACACCTATACTCGTCTCTGTGCCATTGGTACTCTTGGGTCGATGGCAAGTCATGAATCCTCTTGCTTTCTAGAACCATGCCAGTTTCTCCCGCTGCCCCAATTGGTCCGACAAGTTTCACCAAGTCACCAGAATCAAACTCTTGCCTAATCATAATAGTCAAAATCCCAACCAGCAAAGGGATTGTCGCAGTCATCCGCAATACTTTCCTTCTTCTGGTCTTTTTTGTGAGAATCTTCTCGTTTTTGTTTTTCATCTAAGAACTTTCTTCTCAAAACTTCATACTTATCATTCTTTTCCATAACTCCATCTGTCATCGCGGGTAGATAGGAAGAGTCGCCGCCGTCATAGACCCTCACCTTTTTGCCGTCCTTGAGCGTAATGACAGGATCTGAATCCTTTACATCGGGATGCTCGGTGAACTCTCTAGCAGTTAGATCTTTCTTGACAATTCTTCGGCGACCATTCTGCTCTTCAACACTTTTTAATGTGAAGGTTCCATTGGAGGTTGCCTTCACTACTTTACGCTGACCGTTGAAAAGGTAAGAGATCTTTTCGATGGTTCTGCTTTCTTTTATCTTACTCATCGTACCCAAATTCCGTCCCTACAAACGTGATACTCGTCACAGACTTGCCTTTCAATTGATTCGTTCCAGCAGTAGTGTTCATTGCAGACCCTGACTCTTCCAGTGGTCCAATAACAATCTGTTTCGGTATATTCGTAATCTGGATGAAGTTCATCACACTCCTCGTCTAGCACGATGAGGCACCCCTGCAAAAACAAAACTAAAAACAAAATATATTTCATGACTCAACCCTATGCAGTTATTTGTAGTTCCCTAATACGCTTACACAGATTAGCATACTTTCTAGGCACATGTCCAGGTTTTTTTTGCTTAATCGAGTCTAATATGGGTTCTGCCCATTCATCGACTGATGGGACATAGACCAGGCATTTACCATCGATTGTAGAATACTTGTAGAACATCCCTTCCTGATCTCGGAGGTTCGTGTCGAACAAGTTGTAGTCTTCTAGAAAAACTACTGCTTCGCCTTTTTTAATCTCTGTCACTTTTTATCCTTTTTTCTAGTGAATGAATCTTTACTGTTAATGCTATTATACTCACCACGCTAAAAATGTCAAGTAAAGCGCTGATCTTTATTATATTCCAAAACCACATTTTAGGATCCCCCCTTTGCCCAACTTCTGAACCAATTTTGCGGAGTACCTGACCTTTTTGCCTTCTTTCGTTAAGACAACTACAACCTTCATCAACTTGTCATACGACAGTAAGAATCCTGGTCCTTGCCACGGTTGATCATCAGTGAGATGATACTCTTTGTATCTAACAAGATCGCCGACTTTCATTTTATTTCCCGCAAACTCCACAACCAATGCTGCTCACGATGCCCATTCGTAAATAGGATCTTGACCTGCTTACCTTTCCAAGACAGTACCACTCCTGGTGTTGTGGTATCCACGAAACTAGACCAGTGCTTTTCGTCAAGTTTAACGAGCATACCTCTCTTCAGGTCTTTCTTCTTAACCTTCAATCTTAAATCGCCGTGAGAGATGACGAGCGATCTGATGGCAGGTGTGTAAATCGACATCTTTAATAGTCTCGTCCTTGTTCGCAATTTCCCTAACTTCAATGAATATTTTCTCGAAGTCATTAACCGCTTCGTCAAATGTTTTGGTGTCCAAGTTGTCGATAGTATACCCAGAAGTTTCAGATAAAATTACTCCACATTTATCAGAGTGTTCCATCTTCCACTTGTATCCTCTTCCTGTTCTTTTTTCTTTTCTTGTAAAGGACATTCTTGTTTTGTCAAACTCCATTCTTTAAATGATCTGATGGTTCCTGCGTTAGCACCATTTGACAAAAGAACATTGTAAAAGTCCTTATTCAAATAACCGACGATCTCACCAAAAACGTTCAAAGGTCTACCCCAAGGATAATCTCTGAGATAGACCTTATCACCGATATTGTACTCCCTCATACCCTAAATAGGGTATTTTACACTACTTTAACCAATTCAATCTCAAAATTAAGATCTTTTCCTGCCATTGGGTGATTAAAATCTACCGTAACAGTCTGATCATCGATCGTGTTGATAACACCCCTTACTGGTTGTGACCCCACCTGCCCTTCGATTACGACGCCAGATTCAAACTGAAATCCTTCTGGAAAGTGCTCTTTGTTGACCACCTGGATCCCTTCGGGGTTGTGAGTTCCGTACGCTTGGTCGGCCGACAACGAAATGGATTTAGTTTCTCCCATCTTCATTCCCGAGACAGCACTGTCAAAACCAGGGATCATCTCCCCTGCACCCACAGTAAAACTGATTGGTTCTCCTCTTTCATATGAACTATCAAACGTCGATCCGTCCTTAAAAGTTCCCTTGTAATGTACCTGGACAGCACGTCCTTCTTTTGCGATTGTTTTCTTTCCCATTTTTACTTCTCCTAACTTGTTTAATGTATCGATCTATTCTTCAATGTCACTTCTCTAATTGTTCAACTGGACTCTCCTTTTTCGATTATAGAGTGCTTCCAGCACACTGGTTGATAGGATTCTGCTCCGCCGACCAGGATATCCTTATCTTGTTCGCCGAGTCTCTTTGTGTAATGAGCGTCTCGATCACACTCCGAACACACGGCAGGGCACACGTCTATACTGGTTGCCCAAGGTAATAAATCCTTTACCTCTCGGAAGGGCATATAACCCGTTGGGTGAGAGGACAGTTGCAGGGTAGACACGAGAATGTTCTTGCCTCGTTTGTACAATTCAAGACACGCTTTGGCGGATCCTGGGATCATAAACAATTCATCGACTGCTATCACATCTGCTCGCATACCCTGTTCCAATATCTCAGATCCTGATTTTACCAATATGGATGTGTGCTCCTGCCCCTTATGCGTAACCACCTTGTTGTATGAATACCTATCGTCAATGTCAGGTTTAAACAAGATGACCTCCTTGTGCTGGTACCTATACCTCTCTAGTGCGGCAAGCATTCTGGTTGTCTTGCCTCCGAACATTGGTCCAGTAAATATTTTAAGTTCAGGTGGTTTCATTTCTTCAAGTCTCCAAAATGTCCTTAATCATTTCTTCAATCTCTAAACGAGAAACAGACGCAGTTTGCTGTTCGTCGATGACTAGATCGAATGTTTTCGGGACATACTCGCCCTCGAAAAGTACGTGTTCGTTTTCTGCAAAAAACCTATAACAGGTTTCGGTCTTGTCTTCTGTCGTAGACATTTCCGACTTGAACTCCTCAAACAGATCTTCATGCCGTTCAGGTATATCGTAATCCACCGACTCCTCAAGATACAAATAAGCAGCGATTGCTGTTGCATCCTCGATGTTTGTCGCTGTCCTTGACGTTGATGTCGTGTGCGGCCGCTTATAGCAGTCGATCGTAGAGACTGCTGTCACAACGTAAATTGGGGCACCATCATCGGTATCGCCGAGTCTCTCTTCTCTGATCTTCTCCTCCTCTGCCTCTCGATTATACCTAGCAGCCATCTCTTCGTTTGTCTCTTGGTGAGTAGTGTATTTCTTTACAACACACCCGATGAGCGATGTTTCAAATCCAATGTGACGTTTCTTGCCCTTGAACATTGCCTTGAACTCGTCCTCTGTGAGAACTTGTGTTGTAACCCAACTGGTTGCCCAGTCTTGGTTGCTTGCTTCGATAATCTCATAGCAATGGTTTGGAGTAACCAAGCGCTCGTCGTCATCGTCAAGAATAATGTGCTCCCTGGTAGGAGACGAATTGGCGAATGCTTTCTTGCCTGGTCCTGAATAACAACTAAACATGTCAAGGTTTCCGATGCCTCTTACAGGAACCTCAGAAGACTTATTCATAAAGTTATTTGTTCTGTTGTAAGTCTTCACAATAGCACCTGGGACAATACCCTTCTCTGTTAGTTCTTTTACATAGTCTTGCCTAACCAAGGTGCTTACTTTTAGGTAAGTCTGGAAGTCATTGCTAAATTCTTCACACTGCTTGCGAGTGTGCTTTGGGTTTCCACAATAGGTACACGGCATTATCTATTTCTCCTCATTTTTCTCTTTAGATAAGAACCTACGTCAGAGTCGGGAACTTCGATCTCTTCGAGTCCTTCCTCTTCTTCGGGTTCAATGATATCCCAAAACACATTATCCATATTACTCTTTCCATACAGAGATGTCAAGTGTTTTTTTAAAGTCGTTTCTGTTCTAAATGGAAAATTGGAAGTTTTGGAATTCCAGTCTCCATTGTCATAATAATAAATTGTTGCCTCAATCATAACTAAAAACCCTAAACATTGTTGTGCCTGAACTTCCTGTTTCTATCTCATAGTCCAAATTAAGACTCTCTACTCTGTCAATAAAATATCTTGTATCTAAATCAATGTAAGAGTCAAAAGCAATACTGAACGGTGGTTTGGCAAACTTTTCAAACTTTTCAAATTCACTTACCTGTTCTTCACTCAAGTCCTCTCCTCTCAGGTCGAGGACTCTCATCTTTCTTTGCTTTGTTCTGTATTTTGTCACCTTTACATATGATATTTTTATCTTTCCAAGATCAACGTGCTCCCAAAAGTCAGACTTCCTCATGCTTATCATCTTGTGCTTAAATAAGTAAAACCACTTTGTTCTCGTTTGGCGCATTAGGACAGCAACACCGACATCTGTCATTATCATGTCGCCCTTCTTGACATTATACTCGTACTTCATCGCTTCGATCTCCAGAAAATATACCCCTGGATTGCTCCTAGTACGATCACCAGCGAGATGTATGTCTCTTTGTTATCCATTGTCACGACGGATTGCCAATCTATACTATCGAACAGCATGTTGCACAACCTTTATGTCCCCTGACCATACCCATTTCCTCTCTCTCCCAAATAAGACCTTCAAGTTTCCCACATCGTTTGGTTCTATCAATATAATACCAATTTTCATCAATGGTTTCAACAAAAAATCCTCATCCCAGTGAATGTATTCCACCAAATCTCCAGGTTTCAATCTTTATCGACGCCCCACTTAAAATTGTACCAAACTCTTTCGTGAAGATAATATAACACTGTTTTTGTCAAGACCTCAATCGCACTAAACGCAGCACCGAGTTCGATACTACCAGTCAAAAACCATGCTAAAATGAAAGTATCAACAGTGCCTACAACTCGCCACGTGAATGCTTTAGCAATATGCCTCTTCTTCTGAACCATATATCTGTGCCTCCATATTTAATATTGCTCGGTACCGCAATAGTCCGAGTTCTTTCTTTTTGCACTCCAACATCATATCATAGTCTACCCCGTAGTTGTCAACAGGTTTATAGATATAATCCGAATGTGCTTGTACTCTAATCTTTTCGTCTTTCTGTTCTGCACGTCGTGATTCCGACAAGTGGACGACTGGTTTGATGCCATGCCAAGTCGAAGCAGCGAGTTGCACTGCTTCGCCCTCGGTTTGACCACCGGTGCAGAACCTGTGGTGATGGTAGTCAAACACAATAGGGATATGAATTGCCTTGTGAATGTAATCGTAAAGGTGCTGTGTACTCCACATCGATGCCTTGTCATCGTTCTCAAGCGTCACTCGATTCTGTGCATTGGGTGATAACTTGAAGAAGTTACGACACCAGCGTTCTGCAGTACCTGCGAAGTCGCCGCCATAGGTACCACCAACGTGAATATTGATCTTAGCATAGGGTGTCGCTTCCAATCCCATGAGGTCAAACACCTCAGAGTGAGTCTCAAGTTCCTTGATAGTCTTGTCAACTACATCTTCTCTAGGGGATCCAAGGACATTGAACGGTCCAGGGTGTGTAGTGATACGATGACTGTTGTACCCTGCAAACTCGCCTGCTTCGTCGAGAGCAAGCGCAATGTTTTCGAAATCTGGAAGATCTCTAATGTTGTATTCTGAAGACCAAGGGAACAAATCAGACGACAAACGAAAGAACTTGACATCGTTCTCCTCGTTCCACTCCAGTATTGTTAAAAGATCACGACAGTTCTGAAGTGCAAGTTCTGAGGCATAAGTGATGCCTCTCTCTTTGAATGTCTTCTTCACCATTGAACGATTAGTGGTAACACGTTTGGACTTAGGTAGTCCAGACAAGTTCATATTGATACAAGCGTAACCAAGATTCATAATGCGGCCTTTCTTCTCATTGTTTATAGAATATAACAGACTAATTCTGGAATGTCAATTGTTATTCACCCAAAATCTTTTTCTGAATTGATCTTACTGCCATTCTCTGGAGTCGTGGAAGTTTCTCGTATGTTTCCAATTCTACGCCTTCCTTTGTCATAAAGGGTCTATTGTTAACTCTAGTCATGAACTCGCCTTCTTGACCCATTGCCAGGTCTCCTTGCATAGCCTTCTTGCCATAACCAGGATACTCAGCGTTGTTTGTTCCGATCAGGTGTGCGTCTTTGCCGCCCTTTGGAAACACGATAACAGAGTCCTGGCAGAACTTCTCACCCAGGGCAGCGATTCTACTCACAAAGTCTGCATCATCATTGATGTTTACGCAGAACAAACTGTTCTCTTTAACCTCTTTCGCCAATGGTGTACCAAACTTCTCTATGTAAGATCCGTCAACCTTGGTAACACCATACCCAAGACCAAGCAATGTCGCCTTGAGGTCTCGGTTTCTCTCCATGTTATCACCACCAATCACTGCCTTCTCTGTGCATTGGTCTGATTCGTCTGTATCATCTCTGAACGCTGTGATCACAGCACAGTCGTGCTCTTGGATGTGCTTGTAGACCCTACTTAATCCAGATTCATTCACGAACCCTCTCCATTCATTTATAATTTTCTTCATGTCAGTCATTTTTTTCTCCTTTTACCACCAACTTTCCTGCCAAACGCAGTGCTTTACAGTCCCCCATGGACCAAACTTCTTGCATTCTGCAAGAGTGTAAATCTTTAATAATTCTCCGCCAAAGGTAGAGACTCCTGGGTCCAGTGCTTTCTCGTACTGGAAGTGCCACCACTCTGCACCAAGGTAACTGCCACCTCTCTTAAACGACCTTCGCGACTTGATTGGGTGGAACCCGTGTTTCTTGGCGAGATCTGTAAAGGAAAAGAGTCTGTCCTCTACTTTTACTTTAGTGTTATTGTAAGTATACCCGAGAACCTCTCTGGTGTCAACACTTTCTTTACTGGTTCTACACCAGACATTCCATTCCCTGTCTCCCACTTCCTCAATGACGAACATCTCTTTCTTTGGGTTGTTCATACCGGAGTCGAGTGCCATATCGAACGCAAGTCCCGTATAGTGAAGAGACTTGGAAGATCTGCTTGCAGACTTCTTGCTGTCTGACAGTGGTCTCTTTGCGCCAGCAGAGGTGATAACACCGCCTAGTGACAATACTTCCTCTCTAAGGGCGTTGTACGCCTCTGCAGCGTCCTCTCTCAACCTAAAGTGTGCATACCCTTGACTGCCCTTTACTTGGTCTGTGTCCACCTTTATCCACTTCATTTTATCAGAAGGTTCTTTCGGGTCGGGGTGGTCACCTATCTCAAACTTGAGGTTGACGTCGCCCGATGCCTGTAATGCTTCATTCAACTCCTCCAAAGTACCCTTGCCCACAATGCCATCTGGGTGCAGGTGAGACGCTTCTTGAAAGTGTTCAACCTGGAGTTCTGTTGCTGTTCCGAAAATCCCGTCGGCGATGCCTGTGTTGTAACCCAGTGCATTGAGCGCTGACTGTAATTCTTTGACGTCTTCGCCTCTTGATCCCTTCTTGATAATCATAATGCTGATCTCCCGATGTATTTCACCCAAGCAAAACGTGGTCTGGTCTCCAGGTATGTTTCGCTCTGGTCGTTGTCATATGCTTCTCTTTCGAATACATTATTGTAGTACGCATCCTTGCCATTTCCATATTTGATGTATCCTGCCAAATATGATAATCCGTATAATATCCATTGTAAGCAGAACAAAAGTTCTAATTGCTGCTGAAAATGGATCGTCTCGTGCCTCTTAGTTTTCTCTGACAACTCTCCTCTGCACCAAACCCATATCGCAAAAGAGTTCGCCCACACATTGATAGGCGCGATCTTCGACAACCAAATTGGAACTCTTGAGTTCTCTATGAAGAAAGGTTTTAAAGATTTTAAATTCATTTGATTTCCTCCTCTTTTTCGTATGCCCACAACCACTTCTTGTATACCCATCCGAAACCATGTCGTTGTAACGTTTCAGATCTGAAGTATCCCTCATATTTAGTTCCTGGTATCATCTTTATGTATGCTTTTTCGACCAATCCAGCGTGTTTTTCCTCAAACCTAATCAACATGCCGATCCATTCATATCTGGGGAAGAGACAGTGATGTACTAAATCCCCTATTTTCAGATCCTTCGCCATATACTAACTAGTGGCGGCGGATGTGTGCCGGATATCGTATTTCCTGCTCCATGTGATCTTTTAAGTAAAATACGGCGAGAGTAAGTACAAGAGACCACAATACAAGAGAGATGGTTTCCAGCGTCTTATGCGATAGTTTGATAGTTTGTAACCTCCACGACCTTGGACAGTACGTATTTATATTTAGATGCGACGTCTACACGCTTTCTCTTTTCCGCATCGTCGAAGAGAAACTTCACTCTCCTAAATAACAGTTCGCAGTTTATATAGAATTCTATTGCGCTGACGAGTACACTCACTCCAGTGTACCCTAAAGATTTAGTCCTACCCGAGAAACAAGTTCTATCCTTGCAGTGATTGCTGAACTCCAACTTCATCTCCGTCTTCGACTTGAAGGACACACCCCTCTGTGCTTTGTGATCGATCTGAAAGTAGACGTCTTCCAATGCAATAGTGTCAAGTGATCCGAACTCTGCGCTGTAATGTCCTACAAGAGAGTTGAATCCAGCATCAATTATACCAACGCCGGTGCCGGCGATAGCAGTTACCGATTCTCCATCCTTCACGGATATTTCTATTTTAGATGCTCCCTGTTCTTCAAAAAGATGATAAGACACAAGTTCGAGTGATTTCCGACTTATCAAAAACTCTTCGAAATACTGCACAATAGTATCAGTGTTCATACTGTTGTCTTTTCAAATCCTGATGATACTTTGAATAGTTTTCTGACGCCTTTGGTCTTTCTGATCAGTCTCAAGATCGAAGACTTGGCGTCTTCTGGCGAGCGAATCTGACCAGGTAAACTGGGAATGAACTTAACCTTAAGTCCTGCAACATATTCTGATTCTGATATCTTTTCATTACTTACCATGATGGTAACAACTGTGACGCTAGGGATAGCGCGAATGTCTGCCACTATGTCCTCAAGTCCTCGATATCCCGTGCTCGCTCCGGACTCGGCCTGATAACCGAGCATGAGGTAAAACTGATATACGCCCGTCTGTCTTGATCGGTCTGCCCTTTCTGATATCAGTGAGTCAAAGTATTCTTGTATTTCTTTCATAAATTATCCCAATAGTGTGTTTTAAGTAAATAGTCAAAGAAGAAGAGAAAGGGGAAGCAAATACTCCTCTATTTCACTTTAGCAAAAGAGTTGAATTAAAATTATAAGTATAGCAAGTCCAAAACAGACCATTGTCTTAGGCGTGAACATGGTTTCACCCAACAGAAACCAAGTTAAGACGGGAAATATGATCAACCCTGCTGACGAACCAATAAATCTCGCTGTCCATGCAGAACCTGTTTCGTCAACAATAAGTCTCCACGAGTACCAAAATGACACAGAACAAGGGGCGCCTAAAATTAAAGCAGTTATCCACGGCTTGTTTGACCACCATTCCGACAGGTACTGGGAGTTTAACTGAAACCACCCGATTACCTGTCCGAGGAAAACCAGTGCTATTCCAATGTAGAGATTCATTAATGTAATTCCAGACTTATAGAGGATTTGTAAAGTTCTTTTTTCGAAGTTGTTAATGCCAACAGACACTTCCAGATGTTGGAGATTTCAGATTCGGTCAGGTCCAAGTGTCCATCTTCCGCCTCCCTTAGAAAAGGTTCAAGTTCATTTAGATATTCAGAGAACAAATATGAGTTAACATAAGTTTTTTGTAGTTCTACCAAAGTGAACTCTGACAGAAGAATCCCATGAAGTCCATCGAACTTGCACGTCTCCTTGGAGATGAGATTATGAGTGCTTGCAAGTTGTTGCCATTCTCTGAAAGATTCTGCATTAAACTTGTACGTCATTTTATCTTGTTGTGACAATGCCTCGACCCCAAAAATGCTTGCTGTTTCTCTGATCGGTGACCAACAGGGCGCTAATATATATGCCCTCTCCCTTTCGAATGATCTTGCCACTGTACAGTTCCAGGGAACCATACTTTGGTTTAATGACTCTTCTTTGGAACTTTCTTCTCGGTGGTGGAGTGTTGAGGTACCGCACGCACTGCTCAAGTATATCCGAATCTGTTGTGTCGCAAGGCAAGTTCTCAAAAAGATCTATTCTCGCCGCTACAACCCACTTTTTCTTTCCAAACCCTGGAATGTCCCAAAACATAGACCCGTGATACCTGCCGAGTTTTCTCTTGTCGCCACCAGACAAGAGTTCATGTTCTTTTATTTCTCTCAAGTCACACTTAATCATTCAATTCTCTTTTCAAGTCGTCGCAACCACCAATAAACCTTGCAATCGAATCTTCACCACCCAATTGCATAACAATAGGAACTGTCCTGTACTTGTGAAACTCCTTCACTTCTGCAAGGAACTCAGGGTCATTTGATAGTTCAAAATACTCATAATCGTACCCCAAAGAATCCAGCAATCCAACAACCTCCCTACAGAAAGGACACCCGTCTAGTCCGTAAATAATGTAGGTGTTTGATCTACCCATTGAGGAGCATCCTCGAACTTCTTGATTGCTTTAAGATCTCTGCGTAGCTACCAACAACAAGAACTCTTTCTGTGCGCCCACCTGCTTGGTATTCAACCTCTGACAGGTCGAAAGAATCCGCCGGTACACCATTGATCTCTTTAAGTACAGACCCGTTGTGGTATGCTGGCGCGATAGAAATAATGTTGTTAGGATTCAAGCAGAGCGTCTCTGTGTTGTGCTCGTACGTGGGTGGAGGTCCCTTCTTAACCACTTTGAGAGTCAACATCACTTACCTCCTGCGTTGTTTCCTGTGGGGTGAATGCCGCTGCGAGAAACCCCGATAAGATAGACTGGCAGTCAGAATAACTTTCCGTCAATGCCGAAGACATTTCTTTCAAGTTGCCTAAACTCTTAAGGGAATTAACCCCGAGATCTCCTTCGTGGAGTCTCGCAGAGATCTCTGCCATGTCATCTTGTATTTTTTCCGTCTTCTGTACGATATCCCTAACTACTGCGGGGATATCTTCAAAATCAACTGTATACGAAACTTTAACTTTCATCTCTTTCCTTTTTATAATAATCTTATTACTACTGCACTTGTAAGACCTATAACAGCGGTGAAAAGTGTCCATATCACCTTCGAAGCTGTATCTTTCCACGACTCAAGCGATCTTATTCTAGCATATAATCCCTCATCTGGGTTGTATACCGCTTCTTTAATCTTGGAGACATTTTCAATCATTTCATCCTGTTTATCTCTAACGGACTCCATGGTTACACATAACCTATCTAACTTTCTAGTTAACTCAACAATCAAATCTCTAGGTAGATCATTATTACTGGACATCGCGGACCCCTCCATAACTATTATACTGTAAGTAGGTCAACCCTTGTCAGATTCTTCGATAATTGCAAAATTAGTTGTGAGCAGGGTGCCAGCAGCAGAGACTGCGTTCTGAAGTGCATTCTTTGTAACCTTCGCTGGGTCTATGATGCCACTCTCATACATGTCCACGGGTTCACTTGTCAGAAAGTTATATCCAACATTGTCGGATTTCTTCCTCAAAACAGCGTCTATCTCCTCAAAATCAACGCCAGCGTTATGACACATTGCAGACATCGGCGACCTTAGTACATCATAAAATATTTCTGCGGCAAACTGTTGATCTTCTGTTAGTTCTATGCCCTTAATGTCCTCTAGGATCGTCTGAGCGATGCGATAGAGGGTAAGACCCCCACCTGGCACAATCCCCTCTTGCTGGGCAGATCTCACCGCTTCTAGGGCATCTTCGATGCGGTGCTTCTTCTCGGTCATCTCGATCTCTGTCGCTGCGCCCACTCGAACAATGGCAACCCCACTAGCAAGTCTGGTTACGCGCTCTTGGATCTGCTCTGCATCTGCCAAAGACTCAGCATCCTTAACTTGCTGTTTCAGATCTTCAATTCGTGCAGCGAGTTCAGATACATCACCTCCTCCGCCAACTATGATAGTACCGTATTTTGATATCTCAATGTTGTGGCATGTACCAAGATCATTGATAGTAACGTCTTTAACTTGGTCACCCATCATCGTCCTGAAGTACTTTGCACCGGTTGCGATGGCAAGGTCTTGCATGATTGATCGGCGTTCTTCGCCATACTTTGGTGACTTAACTGCTGCAACCTTCATAGATCCACGTGCGGTGTTCATAACCAGTGCAGAGAGTGCCTGACCTTCAACGTCGTCGCAAACTAGGACGACTGGTTTCTGTTCTCTTGCAGCAATCTCTAATACTGGCAAGATAGTCTGAACCTGATCAACCTGTGCATCACATAGGAAAATAAGAGCATTGTCATACCTACAAACATTTCTTCTCTCATCCGTTACAAAATAGTTAGACAAAAACCCTGACTGAAATCTGAACCCCTCCACCAAGTCGAGAGTTGTCTCAGTAGATCTACCATCCTCGATGGTCACTGAACCACCCTTGCCTACTCTGTCCACCGCTGTAGAGATCAAGTCGCCAATGACCTGGTCGTTGTTCGCTGATATCATCGCCACGAAAGCAACATCTTCTACGCTTGAGATCGGTTTAGATTTCTCTTCGATCTTTTCACATACCAGAGTGCACACCTTGTCAAGTCCTCGTTTAACTTCAACTGGACTCAACCCTCTCTCGATCAGTTCCATAGACCTAGAGAATACCGCCCTAGCGAGAATAGTTGACGTGGTTGTACCATCGCCTGCGTCCGAGTTTGTCTTCTCGGACGCTTGCTTTACGATTTCAATTGCTGCATTCTGGAACGGATCTTCGAGAGATACAAACCTCGCAACAGTGACTCCATCCTTTGTAATGATCGGTCTTCCATCTTTCCTCTTTAGTATTACATTGCGACCTTTCGGTCCGTAAGTAGATGCTACGTTGTCTGCAAGTCTGTTAACTCCATCAAGCATCAATTGATGTAAGTCCTTGCCATCTGAGTAGTGTTTCATTTGTCCTCGCTTTATGTGATGTCTATACTATAAACAAGTATATGCTAGATGTCAAGTGTTTTTATGCATCTTGTGATGCTTTTCTTACCTGACCTGCTTTTCTGGTGGTCAAGGCCTTTGCCTTGGCTGCGCCTGAATAGCGCCCTGTGGTTTGTGTAGTTGCATCGGTTTTGAACCTGTCTGCTGCGGCATTGAGTTCCTGTAGTTTCACGAAGAGATCCTTAAACTTGATGTTTAGTGCTTCGAACAACTTCTTGGTGTAATCTTCTGCATTACTCATGTCTAAAGTTCCAAGGTCGAGCATTGTTTTATCGGCCGCGATTTTCTCAACCTCTTCCCTTGACAGGTTAAATGATCCGCCTTCAAACTCTCCGTCCTTGTTCTTTTTAGCGCCCTGTACGTATCTATTCTTAATGTTCTTGGTCAAGGTGTTTTTCAACGCAGCAACGCTATTAGCGTCAAAAACAAATTGGTAAAATTTGATTTTCGCGTTGGCGGGATACTTTTCGCCAACGATATACTTTATTTGTCCGTTATCATTCACTTCTTTTTTCAAATTTTCAAAAGACCCTGCAATTCTAGTGCCTGGCTTGATGAATTTGAGAGACACCCTACCACCTTCAAAAGTCACGTCGGCAAGATTCGTGGTCGTGCCCTTTTCCACCGTGCCACCAAAAGTCTCTGCAATAAACATCTCAAACTGATACCCTTTTTGAGATGCGCCGCCGCCCTTGTTGGTTGCTGCGTTGCCCAAAAGATTAAGCAAGGTTCTGATAACATCTATCTTTGCTATAACCTCGACATGCTTGTCCACATCAATGTCACTTGTCAGCACAGCATTGAGACCCTTAATGAAATCACCCAACTGGTTGATATCACCGCCACCTATATTCGAGATTGCAGATCTGAATCTCTTAAGTGCCGGTGGTGCAGTTGCATCTGCAGTATCATTCAACCAATTTGGTTCCATCACAATTGGTACATACTCTACAGACTTAGGTTTCTTAGATTCCAATACAGGTTCAGTGGTCTTACCCACCTGGGCAAACATTTCAACTAAAAGGTCTAGGTCTTTCATAAATACTCATCTGCGATACCGTACTTGATCGCATCCTCTGCAGATAAATAGACGTCAACATTGTTTAAAAGTAACTTTTTAATCTTCCTTCTGGTCAAGTTCGTACAGGTGCAAAGATAGTCAAAGTACATCTCCTGAAGTGCTTTCGTTTCCTGCATTTCATTCTCGATGTTTGGGTATGAACCGTGATGACCGCTGATAACACTGTGGAGCATTACTCTACAGTTTCTACCAATCTTTCTCTTGCCCCTTGTTCCGTTAGCAAGCAATAGTACACCTGCTGACATTACCTTGCCCACGCCCACGGTCTCGATGCTACAGTCATGTTTAATCATATCCATAACGTCAAGAATAGAAAACATATCAGATACAACACCTCCATGCGTGGAGACATACATTCTAAAAGGTCTATTAACTTCATGTTGGTTCCCCTGTGCGTCTTCCAAGATGTCTTGCCTTGTATGGTTAAAGTAAAGCATTGCTTGAAGTACTTCTGATGCCATACGCTCAGTGATATCACCATAACAGTTGATTGCCCTGATGTCGTCTTTATCTGACTTGTCCGCAATGTTGTTTATAATATAAATCGCTTGCTTGCCGTCGATGTCAAGTTGCTGATCAGCAATCTGCTCCATGGCGTCGTCCTCGGACATTGTCTTACGCTTCTTTTTAGATAGTTTTCTTGGCATTGTATACTCTCTCCTTACCTGTTGGTGTCTTTTCAATAATTCTGTATGGGAAACTTTTAAGAAATGATCTCCATTTCTTGTCATCGTCAAACTCCCTTGCAAAAAAGAGCAAACTTTCCTTGTTCCTCGGGCTGTACCCGTTACCCGTCTCTTTCCACTCGACGAGTTCTTTCAGTACCGTCTTGACTCTTCTCTGGTCCGTGTATTGGACCTGTAGTCTACAGGCGACACTATTATCTTCCTTCTTCATTTCTTTCCAGCAAACAACGTTAATCATTTTGATTTCCTTTCTTTATAAGTCTTTTTGCCACATTCCTTGGTATACAACCTAAAACAGTTGTTGTGTACAATAACGTCCACTGCTTAACGAACTGATCGTCCGCCTTGCATTCTTTGTCTATCTGCTCATCAGACATGCCAACCTCTTTCAACATCGACCGTCTCCTGTCCACAGAACTCTGAAGGTGTCCCAAGAACACCGAAGACAATGATATCATATTTGTAATGAAATGGGAATACATATCTTCCTGTTTCTTTGAGTACTGAAACAGGAAGATACAATGGTGTAGGAATACGCCTATTGAAAACCAGAAGATCGCGTATATTAGTTGTGTGTCCATATTAATAGATTAACAAAACCTTTCCGTGGGGTCAAGTAAAACTTGTTTATTTTTTAATCTTAAGAGACTCAGTGATGCGATTTGCGACCCGAGTGGCGATTCTTTCTGCGATCTCTTCGAGTTCTTCTTTGTCAATCTCGTTAAGTTCATCTTCCATCTCTGGTTCAGCGTCCATCTCTGGATCTACGTCCATCTCTGGTTCATCTCCTGCTCCGTCGACAGCGGAAAGAATTTGGTCTAAGATATCACGAGCAGTTCTAAGAGAAGCAACGTCACCCTCCGGCACGTCAACCTCTACGTCCTGACCGTCTTCTGGACCTTCCTCAGCAGGCGCGTCCATCTCTGGATCTACATCCATCTCTGGTTCGTCCTCTGCTGCTGGTATTCCCATCTCTTCGAGGTCGTCCTCGTTCATCTTGCGAGGTTTAGCAGTTGTAACTGTTGATCCTTTCGTACCAACTTTTTGTACTTCGATCTCGTCGTCGTTGTCGCCTGGATGGGAATAAACGCCTCGGATTCCGCTGCCTTGAGGTTTCTTCATTTCATCTACCTCTTCGTCGTCTTCGCTGGTGTGTCGCATCTCTTCGAGTTCTTCATCCTCTTGGAAAAGGTACGCTTTTTCATGGATTGGTTTAAGACCTGCAAGAGTCCAAAAACGCCTTGTTGTTGCCTCATTTAAGAGTGCCTTTTTTTTGTTGTTTGACATGTCATTCTCCTTTTAACAAAATGGGTTTTGTGTTAACAGTAATAAATAGGATTATTTTTTCCCAAAAGTTATATTAAATTAGTCTTTGATCTCTGTAAAAAGATCTTGAACTTTTATTTTATTTGATAGTTTTCTCAATGCTGCCATTTCTATCTGTCTTACCTTAAGATAATTGATACCTAAGCGCTCTCCTGTCTCATGTAGAGTTAGAGATTTTCCAGCACTTTTGATCTGTTTCTCTTTGATAGAAATCAGGCAACAGTTCTTTTCTTGCTCGTGGTCTATCCACATTCTACACTCCTTGTTTGGGCAAGAAACATTTTTGTCTTCGCACATCTCTGCGCATTCTGGTAATGTACTCATTATATGTCATCGTCTCCACTTTCAATCAAATCAAAGACAAAGTCAATATCCCTTTCGGTGATCCCAAGATCTTGAAGGGTCTGATTTCCTTGTTTAATGTCTTCATTTTGTTTATCAATCTTCTTTTTTCCAATTTTACCTTTCTCCTGTTTTACTTTGGTAATATACATTAGTATATTCGGGTCATTGGTTATATAACCCGTAATCATCGACTTGAAAAAGTCAACTTGACTAATTCCGTCTCGGCGTAACTTCAATCTCAATTCTGCGTGACGCCCATCAGTGTCAGCAAAGGTTATCTTCTTGTCTTCCTCCCCGTAGCAGTAGTAACTCATGTCGTTCTCAAAATGTGTGTGCTGCTCTCTACTTGAGAGGCAGACGACTGGGCGATAAACTCTGCTCTTGCCTGCAACTGAGTTATGTTTCTCGCTCCCGAATATGATAAACCAGACCTAACGTTCTGAAGTAGGTTTCTGACTATCTCCTTAACACAACCCTTATGGGTTATTGTTGTAGATATCCCCTCCAGGGATCTTGCTTCGCCTCGCCAGTCTGTTTGCGCTTCAACTGATGCCATCCCCCTATACACTTTGTACTTATTGCCATCATTGCCCTGGAACACTTGTCCAGGACTCTGGTCCGTACCTGCCAACATTGATCCAAGCATAACAAAGTCTGCGCCAGCAGCTAGTGCTTTGACAACGTCACCAGCGGTCTTAATTCCTCCGTCGGCAATGATTGCTGCGCCGTCTTCATAACTACAAGTTAAAACAGATTCAAAAGTCGGGACTCCATGCCCTGTCTGTATCCTAGTGGAACAGATTGAACCACCGCCGATTCCGACACGCACTGCGTCTGCACCCCAGTCTGAAAGCGCTAGATACCCTTTCGGGGTGGCAACGTTACCGGCGATAATGTTCAACCCTGACCCGTACTTGTCCCTGATTGTCTTTAACGCTCTTTCGACTAGAACATGGTGTCCGTGAGCAACATCCAAACAAAAGGTAGTGATTCCTGAATCTTTATTAAGGAAATCAATTCTTTCCATAAAGTCCCCAGTGACACCTACCGCAGCGGCAGAATGTGATGGCGTTATCTTCGACTGATCGAAGACGCTACAGTACCTGTGGGTTATCGCCAGTCCACCTAGTTCTGAAAAAGCATTTGACATTGCTAATCCAGTTACCGTGTCCATCGGACTTGAGACAATAGGAATTGAATATCTCTCCGAACCCAGTTGTCTAGTTAGGTCAATCTCTGACCGAGACTCGATATCACTGTATTGTGGGACAAGCAACACATCATCAAAACTGTTAGTTTGTCTTTTCATTTACTTCCCTTTCCATCTCTTTAACGAGACTTGTTGCTTTGTTCCAGCAGTTTGGACAATAAAGATTTACTTTTTCTTCCTCTTCTCTGACCACTACCCGCCAGGATGTTACTTGATCCCTATTCATCCTATCATAGGGTTCGTGGCAAGTCAAGCAATGTTCTGGTATTTTATCGAATAAACCAAGCGCAACTTGAACATCATTATTTGACTGCTTTTGCTTTGCTCTTTTTAGTTTTCTCTTGGCACTCATGTCAATCCTGTAGATCCCAAACCGCCGGCACCTCGGGCAGTCTTCTTGCCGTATATGCTGTCTTCTTTGATCTCCCACAATACAGGTTTTTCGATTCTCACAAAAACTCCCTGGGCGATTTTCTGGCCAGGTTCGATAAACTGAATATCCTTACCTATGTTCTGGAGGTTGACGAATATCTCGCCGTCATACCCCTCATCGACCACGCAGGCACCAGTGATCAACTGTGTCTTTGACGCGATACCAGACTTGTTCATAATCTGGAACATGCACTCTGGTGGCACTTCAACCTTCACCCCTGTCTCCAAGAGAACACTCTGCCCTGGTTTAACCCTGACTGCTGCCCCCTCTAATGGACAAAAGTAAATATCCAGACCTGCATCACCTCTGTGTGCTCTCGTTGGCAACTTTGCTTCTGGACGGGTCCTAAAAACTTTAACGTAATCCGCTTCCATACTCATCTTCTGTGTATCTCCTCTGTCGCTCCCACGACTACCTTTTTTAATCCTCTGTCTCGCTCAATACTATAGGCGATTGCTCTTAATCCTGATTTTGCAGGATCCATATCGTTGATAAGATACCTTGGTCCTCGTTCGATGCCCATCACCAACTTGTCCCACGGTACACCCATAGTGAGAAGTTCCCTAACGGTGTGGTCTCTAAGATCTTCAGGGCGGGCAGTTGTGAAAACAATCATGCACCCATCCCTCTTCCAACGCTTGAGTTTCTCCAGTGCACCTGGTGTAAACTCTGATTTTGTCGTCTTTATCGTTTCAAATTTGCGATACTTGAATATCGTCCCATCTATATCGCAAAATATAGTTCTCTTTTTCTCTACCATGATACCTCCTATGCTAAAATCTTAAAGTTTCTTCTAACTGACCGTGTACTGAACCCCCACTGAGGATCCCACTGAAGTCTAGACATGTAAGGTCTGTTAATATAGACCTTATCTTTCGCTGGATCCACGCCCCAACACTTGATAGTGTTCTCCTCTGAGTTTGAATCCACAACTTTCACTACATAAAACACCTTACCATTTTTTGTCTTCTTTTGCAAGACTTCTCTTGGAATAAACCAACAAACACCCAACTCGGGATCGAACTCGGAAATGGGAGGTATCATTTTCTCTTCGAACAGTGCCTGCAACTGTTCACTGACAACGGCACTTACTGGGAAGATGCCTGTAAGTGTGACAAGGTGTTGCAATTTCTCCTCTTCCGTAAAGTCCCCCTCTGCCTCATACAATACAATGTTCTCATCAAGGTTCTTCTTCTTTCTTGGACGCTCGATAGCGATCGCTGTCCAAAAGTGCTTCAACCCTGAGAATCTTTCGTCCATCAGGCAGTTGAGTGCTTGTGCTCTAGTGAGTGCGTCAACTGCTTTCTTGTTCAACTTAGAGTAGACGATGTCATCATTAAAAAGAAAGTCCTCTATCGTTTTGAACGGACGGTTGTTCATTATTTGTGCGATGGCGGTTGTCCCAAGACCCTTGATAGATGACAAGGGTTGTATGAGAGTCTTCCCATCTTCACTAATCTCCCACACGATACCTGATGTGTTCACGTTCAGTGGTTCGATTCTGTACCCGTACGACTTCGCTACATTGATCGCTCGCTCTTTTCTTTTATCTGGTTCTTTGTCCAAGAATGCTGCCAACCAACATTCAGGATAATAGTTAAGAAGATAAGCACATTGGTAAGAAAGAACGCAATAGGAGACAGCGTGAGATTTGTTGAAACCATATCCAGAAAAATATTCAAACTTTTCCCAAAGTTCCTTTGCTTCATGCTGCTTCATTCCCTTCTCTATACATCCTCTACGAAACTTATCGTAGATCTTATCTTTCTCTACTGTTGCTGATCCGGTACCCGTTTTAGTCAAGATCTTACGCAACTTATTGCCCTCGTCAAGAGACAGGTCTTTGCCCAACTTGTGAGCGAGCATTGCAATCTGCTCTTGAAATATAAGAAACCCGTAGGTCTCCTCGGTCACTTCGCGTACCTGAGCGTTGAGATATTCTACATCTTCGGGGTTCTCTTTAGCACCGACATACATCTTGTCAACACCTGCAGAAAGCGGACCAGGGCGATATATAGAAGTAATGGCAGCAAGGTCCGTAATATTATTTGGTTTAGCATTCTTACAGAATGACTGTGCACCAGCTTCGGTGAACTGGAAGATTCCTGCCCACCTTCCTTCATGAAATACATTTTCCCATACCTCCCTATCGTTCAAGTCAATCTTCTCAGGATGCAACTTCTCTTCATAAAAATTTCTGATGTCTTCAAAGGTGGGGTCGGTATACCCTTCGTGTCGTACAAGGATGTGGCGAACGGCATCCTCCATCATTCGCAGAGAGGCAAGACCCAAGATGTCAAACTTAATAAACCCCATCGGTTCAAGATGCCTTACATTCATCCCCTCAGACCAAGGAGTCTGACGTACGCCTCCAGAGTTAATCAACGGCATCCACTTGTCCAGGTTCTCACCAACAACAACCCCCCCAGCGTGTCTGGATGCAGATCGTGTCTGACCATACAAAGTATTGACGTGTGTTTCCACCTCTGGATACTTTCTTAGAAACTTCTGTAGAGAATCTGAGTACTCCATCAGTTCGTCAAACGTTGGATTGTAAACACCTGCTGTGATCCCATGCGCTTTCTTAGCAAGTGGTGTCGCCTCGAAGACCATCTTGTTCGTTACTGCGTTCACTTCCGTGAATTCAATATCGAAGAACTTTGAGATATCTTTAATCAGCGACCTGAGTTGCAGCGTGTTCCAATTGGTTATCGGTACAACAACATCGTCACCCCATTCGTTAATCAGATGTTCCTTAAGCACCATTGGATTCGAAACGTCATAGTCGATATCGGGATATCCAGAACCACCTTTTGTTAAAAAACGCTCAAATTGCAGTCCGTATCGTATAGGATCTACTTGGGTGATGCCCAAGGCATAGGCAGCAAGAGAACCCGCAGCAGAACCGCGTCCTGCGCCTGTAAGTTGCATCCTCGTCGCCTCTTCTGCTATCTTTTTCATCGTCAAGAAGTACTTGCTGAATCCTCGCTCATCAATTACTCCAACTTCGTACTTCAGTCTCTCAATGTACTCCGATTTGTCAGCAAACCCCTTCTCCTTCGCGCCTTCTAAACATAAGATTGCGAGGGCCTGTCCTGCTGTCTCTCCCTCTGGTACAACGAAGTCAGGAAGTCTAACAGTATTGTCCGGCATGAACGATTCAATCCGCTCATGAGCAATCTGGTATGTTCTAGAAATAGAGTCTTTTACAAGGTTGTCATCGTATTCTACTCCGCATTCTTTGGAGTATTTTTTGTAACTCTCCCACATCTGGTCGCCATTCTTTGGATACAGTTCGTACCCGATCTCATCGACGTCGACAGGCAGGTCATCTGATAACCATTCTACCTTCCTACCGAGAAAACCTAGTCTTTTATAGAGTTCACGGTCTTTCCAGGCATCTGGTGAATAATAGTGGGAATCTGCGGTAGAGATCAGATCGATACCAAACTCGTAGTGCATCTGGATTATGAATTGATTTAAAGAGTGCTGTTCTGGTACGTTATTCCATTGCAACTCCCCATACCATCTGTCTCCAAAGATAGACTGCATCTTTTGCGTAGTCTTCCTGAATGCGTCCAGCACTGCGTCTTCACCAAACTCTATGTTTGACCTATAGTCACCAGCGTAGATCCCGCCGAGGCAAGCGGATGCAGCGATGACGCCCTCGCTGTGCTTCTTGAGCATAGCATAGTCAATTCTGGGGTACCGATAGAAATTGTCACCCATGTATGATTTTGAGATCATCTTAAAGATATTCTGCAAACCTGTCTGGTTTTGTGCCAGCAAGATGAGATGACTTCTTTTGTTGAGGGTAGATTTTACTTTTCTTTTCGAACCCTCATCCTCTATAGTTGTGCCGGACTGGGTCGACTCTAGTTGCTTTTTGTTTTTCGCTTCCTGTCTTATTCTAGTGTAGTCCTCTTTCCAATTTGCCACGCTTGGTACAAAGTATGCCTCACAACCAAAAATTGGTTTGAACTCCTTACCATCGGCGAGCATCTTCTTGGCATGTAGAACCTGATATGCTAATCCATTAGCGTTGCCGTGGTCCGTTAATGCAAGTGCGTCCATGCCATTGCCAAACGCAAAGTCCATATGTTGCTGTGGATATCCCAAAGCGTCGAAGATGGATCCTGCAACTGAGTGGGCGTGCAGACCCACAAACGGTATTGTTGGTTGTTCTCTCAAAGTACTTCCCTTTCGTCTTTCTTAAATGAATTACTAAAACACCATCTCCAGTCACCATTGACCTTTATAGGATCAGTCATCATCTCCCGATAACCGTCCCATGTGGATATGTCATAATAATAATCCAACTCGTATGTTCCACTATTCTCAATCATTATATCATCACTGAACACTTTGTCAAGTGTATAGTCGCTCTTTGTATCCATTCTTTTAAATAGATATGAACAATGTTTAAACTGTCTTGCGTTGAAACTAAATCCAAGGTGGGCACCTGTCCTGGCACTTTGTCCATTATAAGTGAGAAACATCGAATCGTTACTTTTCACTAGGGATCTAACTTCTACGTTTTTCGGATAATAGACACCATATGGCATTGATACATAATATCTGTGTGGGGTTATCCACTTGCTTATCTTGTCACTTATCGTGTAACTCGCATACACTCCCTCCATGACTGACACCCCAATGCCCTCCTTGTTCATGTGCCTATAAGAGAGGGGGACGTAATATATCGGAACGTGTCTTCTGAGGTCTGAAGAGAACTTTGCATACTTTGCCCTCTCGTGTTGTGCCAGGTTTAAGACAAAATCTCCGCAGACCTTCTTGAGGACTGGAGCGATCGCCTCGTCACAAACTATCCATATTGTTTTGCATCCGAGATAAGAACACTCTGCTATGCTTCTTTGTACAGCATAATAACCATTTGCGATAGGTAGCATACTCGGGTGGAGCAAGAGGTCGATATCAGACTGGACTTTAGATACTGGAATTATCCCTGCGATATGCTTTGAGGATGTCATCTCGTTTTTGTCTGTCATAGTACTCAACCTTCTCATTGCTTCTGTACACCACTTCCTCTAGTGGGGTCACCCTTCTCTCGATAACTTCAAGATTTGGGTTCCGCCTAGATTCGCCGCGTGTTATGGGTCTGTGTAGTCTTTCGTCTTTTAAGAGTTCTTTCTGACTCACGAACCTAACAATAGTATCAGAATAATCAAAGTTTGTCAACTGTTCTTTCGTTAGGTTGCAAACTGCTACCACTTCTTTTTTACCAAAGCATCTAATAAGTTTAACAAACGACTCCTTTGGAAAGATTGTATCTATATTAGTCACATTACAAAATTTTAGTCTCATAAAATCCATAGTTTTATATAGATCTTCATGTTCTACCTTGTGTATGTCCAAGTCTGTCCTGATGTTTTGGGACGGAAAGAGGTGACACTTCTTGAATTCTATGCTGGTATCTCTAAATCCGATATTGTTCTTCTCCACTCTCAAGAAGTCAAGCGTATCGGGGTTGATGACCAATCCGCGCATCGAGCACAAGAACTTTAACATTGACCAGGCGTCTACTACCTCTGTCGTATTGAGTGTTTCGACTCGTACCGGGTGATCGAACACGACGTCTACATCTGGTTCACTCTGGTCAACGAGTATAATTGGGACACTCTCAGAGTACGCCTTGACTAGAGCGTGGACACAAGATCCAACTATTACCTCTTCTAGTAACATACCATCAAGTCATAGTCATAGCGATTAGAATGCAACGCTGGTTGGAACATAGAATCTTGATCGTCAGGTAGGCATATCTCGTCGAGAATAGACATAAGATCATTGTACATCTGCTCGGTACTATCAGTCAATACAAATGTGTCACCACCAGTTGGTTGCGTGTATCTGACCCATCGATTCTGGTAGTATGACCTAGTGAAGACATACAGTTTAGTGTTTGGAGACGCAGACAGGGCAGTGATGAGCGGTGCCGGGTCCAAGACGGGGTCCAAGAATGATTGGTCTTCCTCATCTGTAAATACAATTATTATTCTGTCTGCCTCGCTCCTCCAGTTCATCAAGAAGTCTCGAAGGACAGGCATAGAATCTATCATGTGAAATCTATCTGCCCAAGATGCGGTCGAGAGGTCGTATGGAAGACTCGTAGAAATGGTTCTTAGCGAAAGGTAGATCGCGTCCCTCAGCATCTCAGACGTCGTGCCGCCGAATGACCCGGCGGAAGAAAATGCTGCCATAAAGTCCGTGAAACTAACAATGTCTGCTTCCCTTTTCAACCACTCAGTCTGTTGGCTCGAGTGCAAACCTTCCACAGGAAATGATCTAGGACCGGTAATCAACCCCCACTTTAACTTCTGTTCTGCAGAGAACTGACTAGCGAACCTATTCATCGCCGTTCGGACTGCATTAATACTGTACTCCATTGACCCAGACCAATCGACAATAAAAAGGATGTCTGTATCTGGAATTGCTTCACCAAAGTCCGTGGTTCCGTCACAGTCATTGTCAGCACCATCGCATATCTCTCTGCTCGGAACAATCTCTCCAGCGCAGAAATCGATAAGCAAGTCTCCGTTCGATAGTTCACCAAACCACTGTCCTTCTAGGCAAAGCATCTCGCCGAGTGAACATACACCGATGCCACCAGTTCCCTCTGGTCCAGAGTAGCATGGTTTGGCAAGATCTTCGTCAACTAGGTCGTCGCAGTCTTCATCAAAGTTATTGCAAACTTCTGGGTTGACTGGGATGCCAAGTAGTGCGTTGCACGCTTCTGGATCATCAGCAGGGACTAGTTCCGGAGGTAACCAAG